>R24__coassemble_493_pt1 | contig 26423 bp, 19 predicted proteins | sample R24__metabat2_low_PE_026 | metagenome-assembled genome bin R24
GAGTAGGAATTAGGAATTAGGAATGAGGAATTTTTAGATAATGAGGAATTAGGAGTTAGGAACGAGGAATGGCGTTTGAGACCGTCATAAACTTACGTCCGCAATAACTAAAAAACTTACAAACCTAAAAACTCAAAAACTCAAAAGTTCATGGGACTAAAGAATCATATCATATCAGCTATCTGCTTTCTTGCCATAAGTACAAGTACTATGGCACAGGAGCTGGAATACAAGTATGAGATTGGTGGTCTCATAGGAACAGGGTTCTATCTTGGTGATGCCAACACGGACAAACTGTATAAAAACAATCATCTGGCAGGTGGAGCTATGCTCCGCTACAATATAAACCCGCGTATGTCGCTCAAGTTTGACCTCTTTGCGAGCGGAATATCAGGCGACGTTAAGTCTTCTGGCAATTATATACCTGAGCGAAACGGAATTAGTCAGTCGTTCAAGAGTACTGTGTGGGACTTGGGCTGTCAGTACGAGATAAGTTTCTGGGGCTACGGCACAGGCAAGGGATTCAAGGGAACAAAGCGTTTCACCCCTTATATTCAGTTGGGTCTCGGATTTACATACTGCAACGAACTATGCCTTAACTTCCCTCTTGGAGTGGGCGTTAAGTATAAGATTGCAGACAGAGTGAATGTCGGTCTTGACTGGGCTGTTCACTTTGCCACTTCCGACAAGTTGGATGGCATAAGCGACCCATATTACATCAAGAGCGGTTTCTTGAAGAACAAGGACACTTACTGTAGTACGTTATTGTATCTTACTTACGATATCTGTCCTAAGCTCCGCAAATGTAATAATGACTTTGGGGTGCGTGAGTTTTTAAGTTCGTGAGTTTTTAAGTTTTTTAGTTCTCGCGTATTTCGGGTTTGTAAGTTTTTAAGTTCGTGAGTTTTTAAGTTTTTTAGTTCTCGCGGATTTCGGGTTCGTGTGTTTTTAAGTTCTTAAGTTCTTGATTTTTTAGTTCTCGCGGATTTCAATAGAACATTGATAATACTCTGTCCTTACTTTTAATAATAGAAAGAAACTAACAATAATATGTACAAGGAACAAGTAGATATGAATCGAGTGCCACAGCATGTGGCGATAATCATGGACGGCAATGGACGCTGGGCTAAGGCTCGTGGCATGGAACGTACTATGGGACATCAGGCTGGGGCGGAAACCGTTCACGATATTATGGCTGCTGCTGTAAAACTCGGTATTAAGTATCTTACGCTATATACTTTCTCGACAGAGAACTGGAACCGTCCAGAGGCTGAGGTATCAGCTCTTATGGCTCTACTTCTCAAGCATCTTGAGGAGGAGTTGTTTATGAAGCAGAATGTGCGTTTTCGTATTATCGGAGAGGAGGAAAGACTTCCTGAGAACGTGCGTAAGGCTTGTCAGGAACTTGAGGAAAGAACCAAAAACAATTCTGCTTCGTGCATGGTACTTGCTCTTAGCTACTCTTCAAAGTGGGAGATTACAAACGCTGTTAAGAATATAGCCTCAAAGGTGAAGAATGGAGAACTCAATCCGGAGGATATAAGCGAGAAAACTATTGACGAGCATCTCGCTACTTCATTCATGCCTGACCCAGAACTACTTATCCGTACTGGAGGCGAGCAACGTCTCAGTAATTACCTCCTATGGCAGAGTGCTTACTCTGAGTTCTACTTCACTGACGAGTACTGGCCTGATTTCAACGAGGAATCCCTCTGCAAGGCAATCGTGGATTATCAAGGGCGTCAACGTAGGTTTGGCAAGACTGGCGAACAGGTAGAAGCAAAGTAAAACCCTTGTTGCTGAAAACTTTTAAAGAAAAAAGATACTCAAAAATAAATGAAGAATATTAGATTATTCCTGCTTTCACTCGTGATGGCTGGCTGTCAGTTTATGTCAGCCCAGAACAAGCCAAGTGTGGTGTATGGACAACCACAGAAACTTGAGATTGGTGGCATCAAGGTGGAAGGTGTTGACAACTACGAGGATTACATCCTTATCGGTATATCTGGACTTACCGTGGGTGAGCAGATATCTGTTCCTGGTGATGAGATTACACAGGCAATCAAGAGATATTGGAGACACGGATTGTTCTCTTCTGTGCGCATTGAGGCAGATAGCATTGCGGACAACAAGGTGTTCCTCAAGATTGTTCTTGCCATGCGTCCTCGTGTTTCACAGGTTAATATAAATGGTGTTAAGAAGAGTGAACGTGATGACCTCGATGCCAAGATGGGACTTATCAAGGGTAACCAGATAACACCTAATATGGTGGATAAGGCAAAGATTGTCATCAAGCGTTACTTTGACGATAAGGGATTCAAGAATGCTGATGTTGATATTGTTCAGCGTGACGACTCTACTCGTAAGGATGAAATTATCGTGGATGTAAACATCAACAAGAACGAGAAGGTTAAGGTTAGAAAGATTTACATCACAGGTAATGAGCATATTGCACGTAAGAAGTTCGATGGCGGATTCTTTTCAGGTGGTCTTCTCAAGAAGACTAACGAGAAAGGCTTTAAGAGTCTCTTTAAGGCTAAGAAGTTCATAGCCGAGAAGTATGAGGAGGACAAGGCTCGTGTAATTGAGAAGTATAATGAACTTGGTTTCCGCGATGCCATGATTGTTGCAGATAGTGTTGTTGATGCTGGTGACAACCTCGTGGATGTATATATCCATCTTGATGAAGGTCAGAAGTATTATGTACGTAATATCTCTTGGGTAGGTAATACGGTATATCCAACAGAAGGTCTCAACAGAGTTCTACGTATGGAGAAGGGTGATGTATACAACACCAAGCACATCAATTCACGTCTTCAGTCAGACGATGATGCCGTGGGTAACTATTACTACAACCAGGGGTATGTGTTCAGTCGTGTCACTCCTACAGAGATAAATATCGATGGTGACTCTATTGACCTTGAGATACGTATCACAGAAGGCCCACAGGCTTACATCAATAAGATTAAAATATACGGTAACACTCGTGTGTACGAGGAGGTTATACGTCGTGAGCTTACCTTGAAGCCAGGCGACCTCTTCAATATGGATGCTTTCAAGGAATCATATCAGAAACTTGGACAGATGGGCCACTTCGACCCTGAGAATATCGACTTCAAGCCTGTACCAGACCAGACAAACGGAACTGTTGACCTTAATCTTGGTCTTACTCCAAAGGCAAGCGACCAGGTTGAGTTCTCTCTCGGATGGGGACAGACAGGTATTATCGGTAAGATTGGTTTGAAGTTCACAAACTTCTCTATGCGTAACCTTATCGGTAAGGACAGAAACCATCGTGGTATTCTTCCACAGGGTGACGGACAGGAGTTCAGCATCAGTGGTTCTACCAATGGTTCTTACTACCAGTCATATAGCGTCTCATTCTTTGACCCATGGTTTGGACGTAAGAGACCTAACTCTTTGTCTGTTTCTGCATTCTTCTCTCGTCAGACAGATATCAGTAGCCGATACTACAACAGCGGTTACTATAATAATATGATGAGCTCGTTGTATGGTTATGGCAGTTACTACAATAACTACGATTATGGCAGTTACTACGACCCTGACAAGTACATCCAGTTGTTCGGTCTTTCAGTAGGTTGGGGTAAGCGTCTTAACTGGCCAGATAACAACTTCTACTTCCAGACGACTCTCGGTTATACTCGTTACATGTTGAAGGATTGGGATTACTTCCTTATCAAGAATGGTAACTGTAACAACGTAAACCTCACGTTCTCGCTTTCACGTAACTCTATCGATAACATGATTTATCCACGTAGAGGTTCTACAATAAGCGCATCTGTCACATTCACTCCTCCATACTCTCTCTTCGACGGTATCGACTACGAGAATATGAGTACCAACTCTGCAAGTGCTTCCTATTCTTCAGATATGCAGAAGAAGTACAAGTGGATTGAGTATCACAAGTGGAAGTTCAATTCTAAGTTCTACACTCCACTCTCAGGAGCAAAGAAGTGCTTCGTGCTCATGACCCGTATGGATTTCGGCTTCCTCGGTCACTACAACAAGTACAAGAAGTCACCGTTTGAGACATTCTATGTAGGTGGTGACGGTATGTCAGGATATTCTACAAGCTATTATCAAGAGACTATCGGTCTTCGTGGTTATGACAACGGTGCTCTTACTCCTTACGGCTATGAGGGATATGCTTATTCACGTATGTCGCTTGAACTTCGCTACCCACTCATGCTTGAGAACTCAACCAATATCTATGCTCTTGCATTTGTGGATGCAGGTAATGCTTGGACAGATATCAAAAAGTTCAACATCTTCGATATGAAGCGTTCTGCTGGTGTAGGTGTGCGAATCTTCCTTCCTATGGTCGGTTTGATGGGTATCGACTGGGCATACGGATTTGATAACGTATATGGTTCAAAGAATTATTCTGGCAGCCAGTTCCACTTCATCCTTGGTCAGGAGTTCTAAGGAATTCATAATTAAGAATTCATAATTCAGAATTAAACAGAAACAATTATGAACTATGAATTGAGAATTATGAATTAAATTAGGGAAATTACTTACACTAATAGATATTTTCCGTCAGACAATAAAAATAAACTTGTGTACCTTTGCGTCACACTTAAAAATCGAAAGATATGAAAAGATTAGTTTTGACATTAATGGTGCTTGTTGCTTCAGTTGCAGCAAATGCACAGAAGTTTGCACTCGTAGATATGGAGTATATCCTTAAGAACGTACCTGCATACGAGAGAGCTAACGAACAGTTGAATCAAGTCTCAAAGAAGTGGGAAGCAGAGGTGAATGACCTTCTTCTGAAAGTGGAGACACGATATAAGAAGTACCAGTCAGAATCCGTATTCCTCTCTGATGCCCAGAAGGCAAAAGTTGAAGAGGAAATTATGAACCTTGAGAAGAAGGCAAGTGAACTCAAGAAGAAGTACTTCGGTAATGATGGCGAACTCTACAAGAAGCGACAGAGCCTTATGTCTCCTATTAATGATGAGATATATAATGCAGTAAAGGATATCTGTGACCAGAAGGGTTACCAGCTCGTACTCGACCGTGCATCTGGTGGTAGCATTATCTACGCATCACCTAAGATTGACATCAGTGATGAGGTGCTTACTAAGCTTGGTTACAAATACTAAGTAAGTTCATAATTAGTTATAGCCGTCTTAGGCTGTCATATCAAGATAAGAAAATCAATTAAAACCAATAAAAAAGAATTAGACAAATGAAGAAATTTATTTTAGCAGCACTTGTTGCTCTCCCAATGAGTGTATTTGCACAGAAGTTTGCTCACGTAAACTCAGCAACAATCATTCAGGCTATGCCAGAATATACAACTGCTCAGACTGAGATGCAGACTCTTTCTAAGACTTATCAGGACGAGTTCCAGCGTATGCAGGATGAGTTGAAGACTAAATACGAGGATTACCAGAAGAATGGTGCTACTCTTCCTGATGCTGTTAAGCAGCGTCGTGAGACTGAGCTTCAGGACTTGAACCAGCGTATGCAGGAGTATGCAAGAACATCTGAAGAGGAGCTTCAGAAGGCTCAGCAGACTAAGATGCAGGCTATCCAGAAGAAGGTAACTGACGCTATCAAGGAAGTAGGTACTGCTGGTGGATATGTTTACATCATGGATGTAACTGCAGGTATCCCATTCATCAACGAGACTCTCTCAACTGATGTTACTTCACAGGTAATGACAAAACTCGGAATAAAGTAAGAAAATAATGAACAGAACCATAGTAACAGTAGCATTGCTTGCGCTAACAACTATGGTATCAGCGCAAGAGGTGGCAGATGCACATGAAGCATCCGCCGCCTCTTCTGCGGTTGAAACCATAACTGTTCGCAAGGCGCATTTTGGCTTCCTCAGCTATGACGAAGCACTCAAGTCCATGCCTGAATACACCATCGTTGAGCAGGCAATGGAAGATCTGAAGAATAAGTATAATCAGGAGATGGCTCGTGCTGAACAGGAGTTCACTAAGAAGTACTCTGAGTACATCGATGGCCAGAGAACGTTCCCAGAGAATATAATGCTCAAGCGTCAGAAGGAACTACAGCAACTCATGGATCAGAGCCTCGCATTCAAGAATGAAGCTAAGGAGACACTTGCCAAGGCTCAGACTGAGGCTATGGCTCCTCTCTACAAGCGTTTGAATGATATTCTCAAGGCTGTAGGTACAAGTCGTGGTTACTCTTATATCCTCAATACGGATGGTAACACTTACCCATTCATCAACACAGCTGTTGGCGAAGGCGAGGATATAACTGAGATGGTAAAGACAGAACTCAACAAGTTTTAATATTATTTGGTAGTAAAAGGTAGTAAGAAGGAGTTAATAGGGAAAAAAAGACGATACTCTGTTCTTCATTCATGTAGTATATCATTCGTCTCTTTAGTCCTATTTACTCCATTTTACTCATCTTTACTTCTCCTTCAAAATCATATAGAATATGGGACCAATAGGTGTGTTCGACTCAGGTTACGGTGGCTTGACTATTCTTGATGGCATAAGACAGCTTATGCCACAGATGGATTATATCTATTTGGGAGATAATGCCCGAACCCCTTATGGAACCCGTTCTTTTGACATAGTGTATGAGTTCACGCTTCAGGCTGTCAAGAAACTTTTTGACATGGGGTGTCCGCTTGTAATCTTAGGATGCAATACGGCCTCAGCCAAGGCTCTTCGTACCATTCAGCAGACGTATCTACCTACTAATGCTCCCGATCGTCGTGTGCTTGGCGTGATACGTCCTACAGCGGAAGTTGTAGGTCTGTTGTCTAAGACTTCACACATTGGTGTGCTTGCCACCGAGGGAACGATACGTTCTGAATCGTACAAACTGGAGATAGAAAAGCTCTATCCAGGAACAACAATCGTAGGTCAGGCTTGTCCTATGTGGGTTCCATTGGTAGAGAACAATGAGTTTGACAAGCCTGGTGCTGATTACTTTGTCAAGGATAGTATAGACAGGCTTCTTGTCAAAGACCCAGAGATAGACACCATCATCCTCGGTTGTACCCACTATCCTCTGCTTATGGACAAGATAAAGAAGTACTGTCCAGCGCATATTACCATTGTTCCGCAAGGTAAGTATATTGCCAAGAGCCTTGAGGACTACCTTGTACGTCATCCTGAGATGGAAGAGAGAATATCAAAGGGAGGAACATGCCGATACTTCACTACGGAGTCAAGTACTAAGTTCATTGAGAGTGCAAGTATCTTCCTTCGTGAGGATATAACAGCCGAGAGAATCACGCTATGATGACAATATGGAAGGACATAGTCAATTTCTTCTTTCCACGTTATTGTGTTTCGTGTGGAGAACGCCTTTCCTTGCAGGAAAAGTATCTCTGCTTGACTTGTCTTGCCACTCTTCCCCGCACTAACTCACACATGTTTCGTGAAACTATCCTTGAACAAGTGTTTTGGGGACGAATACCGGTCGTGCGTGCCGTCAGTTTCTTTTTTCACGAAGGCGACAATACCAAGCGGATTATATGGACAATGAAGTATAACTCACTACCTCAGTTGGGACAGTACATTGCACAAATATATGCACGCGAGATAAAGGACTCCAGCTTCTTCGATGGCATAGATGCCATTGTCCCCGTTCCATTGTCGTGGGTCAAGCACATGAAGAGAGGGTATAATCAGTCACATTATATAGCTAAGGGAATAAGTCATGAGACAGGCATTCCCATAGTTACTAATGCTGTAAGGAAAACACGCAACACTGTTTCGCAGACCAACTTCAATAAGATGATGAGACTTGAGAATGTAGATGATGTCTTCACTCTCGTCCATCCAAAATTGCTGCGTGGCAAGCATATTCTCCTCGTAGATGACGTACTTACAACAGGTGCTACTTTGTGCTCTCTCGCCAAAGCAATCATGCCTGCAGGCAATGTTCGTTTTTCTGTTCTCACCCTTTCTCTTGCAGGACAGTTCAAAGGCGTACCATACACACGCGATGCAGGAGACAAGGACTATTCCACATCTCAAGGTATATAATGATGCAATGAACGAAAAGAATTAGGAATGATGACCCAATATGATAACTTGACTCGTGAGCAACTCATTGAGGAACTCGTGAAGACAAAGAAGGAGGCGAAGGCTATGGAGCGTCAGGTACGCCTGACGTTGCTTCGCAGGCAGGTGACGCCTCACTTCCTTTTCAACAGCATAAGTGTGGCGATGAGTCTCGTGTTGCAGCAACCACAGACGGCTGTGACGTTTCTTCATCATCTTGCAAGCATGTATCGTTATCTGTTGAAGTATGGCAATGACTTCCATGTGCCGATAGAGCAGGAGATAGGGATGATGATGCAGTATTATGAACTGATGAGTCTTCGTCACGTTGGAAGTATGCAGCTTACCATATCGTCTGATGTCAAGGCATGCAAGGGTTATCCTCTTCCTCCGCTTGCGTTACAAGGACTTGTGGAGAATGCCATAAAGCATAATGCACATACACAGGAGCATCCGTTGTATATCACGCTCACTATTGAGGACGGATATCTCTGTGTTAAGAACAATATCGTTCCGCTTGAGTCGGTGGGACAGACTACAAAGATGGGACTTGCATACATGAATGAGACGATGCAACTGCTTTTTGAACGTGATGTATGTGTTGATAATGACGGCAATACCTTTGTGGTAAAAATACCGTTGGTTAATTCATAATAGTATAGTGACAATAGTAATATTTGAAGATGAGATATTCAACTATCACCTTATGTGTGATATGTTGCAGAAGATATTGCCAAGTTGCAATATACTTGAACCGATAAGTACTGTGGCGGAAGGACGTAAGTTCTTTGCAGATGGCAAGGTACGTCCTGACATCATCATAGCCGACATTCAGTTGAATGACGGACTCAGTTTCTCTGCACTTGTCGATGCTCCTGCTGATATTCCTATAATATTCACAACGGCATACGATGAGTACGCACTCCGTGCATTTGAGTTCAACAGTCTGAGTTATCTGCTCAAACCTGTTGATACAGACAGTCTCCAGAAAGCCATCAATAAAGCTTTGTCACGACTCATTACCGACGAGGAACGCAAAGAACTGCTACGTCTCATGTCGCAACACTCGCAATATCGCGAACGTTTCCTGTTGCATACTTCCACTGGCGAGATGGTTGTACCGCTCTCGCTGGTGAGATACATCATGACGATGAACAAGAGTTCGTTCATTGTGCTCCACAATGGTACGATGTATAACACAGACTTGAGTCTCACCGATATAGATTCTCAGCTTGACCCTACTCGTTTTATGAGAGTTAATCGTCAGTTCATTATTCCTGCAAGTGAGGTTGTCGGGTTTGAACGTGATACCAACGGTAAGGAGCGTATGATTATCAAGGGTGATGATGTACCAGAAATCATAATCAGTCGTGACAAGAGGAATGCCGTCCACGAGTGGGTGCTGAAGGCGTAGAGGAGACCCACCCTATCCCTCCCTACAGGGAGGGGACTGAGTTACATTGTACTAATAACTAATCAGTTTAACATAATGCACACTGTGTTCAACATAAACTAATCTATATGAAGAAAATCATACTATCGCTAATACTTGCTACAGCAGCACAGTATTCTTTCTCTGCCACGCCCGACAGCATCAAGACGTTGGTTACAGACTTTGATTCCGTCGTACAGATTGCAGAAAAAGACTATGCTCCATTCAAATTCAAAGTTACGAAGAACAACAAGAAAGAATACAAAAACTTCAAGAAGTCGCTCGTTAAAGACATCAAGAAACAAAGGAGAACATGGCAGGATGCTGTTTGTGCCTATGTTGGTTGGTTCGACGACTACCATTTCTTTCCTTATGGGAATGACGATATCAAAGCAAATTTTAAGAAGTATCGTAGAAAGCAGTTAGATTATAATATGCTAATGGACGAATATCATCCCCAATTGATGTCTTGTAAAGTTGATGATGACACATGGCTTATTCGTTTCCCTTCTTGTTCTATTGAAGCTAAATGGATGGAGCAAAGCGTCCGAGAATATATGGAGTCAGGATGTCCTAATCTCATTATCGACATTCGTGGCAATGGTGGTGGACAAGATGACAATTACATGCCCCTTATGCAGTTGTTGTATGACACACCCGACAACAAGAGAGACGGTTCAATTATGCGTTATACCGCAGCATCCATTATGAGATGCGAATGGACAGAGGAAGACCTTATAGATCTCGGATATCCTACAGACATTGCCCATGCACCGGAATACGTCATTAAAATGGAGGATGGAATGTCTTTTCAATTCGACTCTATCTGTTCTCTGCCGAAAAAAGCTGCCATCATTATAGATAACGGTAATTTCAGCTCGGCTGAGCAACTCATTCTGGATGCAAGATCTGCCAGTCGTCGTACAAAAATCTACGGACGAGACAATACTGCGGGATGCATTGACACAGGCAACTGCGCATACTACATTCCAACAAACCGAAGCATTGCTATCCAATACCCTACAACATACTCCACACGTTGGGAAAAGGGTACATGTGTCGATCCAACAGGCATCGCTCCAGATGTTCGTATTGATCTCCCTTATCCAAAACGACTCACCGACAATATCGATGAGTGGGTGCTGTGGGTGGAAGAGGACATGAAAAAGTAATATTCATAAAACTTACAGTTTTTTATTCAGCACACTGAGTGGCGTCATTCAGTGTGCTGAATTGTGTTTTCGTAGAAGCGGCTGTCAAACTTGCTAAAAGCTTTGACGAGGTTATGCCAAAGCTTTGATGAAAGTATATGAAAGCTTTCGTCGAATCATTCTAAAGCTTTGGTAGGAGTGAACGAAAGCTTTGGCAGTATCTGTTCAAAGCTTTGACAGAGTTACACCAAAGCTTTCGTTGAATCAATCTAAAGCTTTGGTGAAAGCAAACGAAAGCTTTCATCATAATGTTCTAAAGCAATAGTGACTTTTTGTTGCTTCTTGCCACGAAGTGTTTAGCAGCCATTAAACAGTCGTTTAACAACTGTTTAATGGCTGTTATTGTTCTCGTTCTGCGTCACATCCAAAAGTGTGGTGTGCGGACGGAAAGACGATTCAGTACGTCATATTGACGTTTCGGTATTATACAATTACCTTTATTGCTTATAAAAGACTAAGTCGTAATACTTTTGTGCCGTGAAATAACGAACACAAATAATATGATAGAAAGATTTCTTGCAAAAACGGATTTTGACTCATACGAAGATTTCCTCGCAAACTATAAGGTAAACATTCCTGATGACTTCAACTTCGGATATGATGTTGTGGATAGATATGCAGCTGAATATCCTGACAAGGAAGCCATCTTGTGGACTAACGACAAAGGGGAGGAAAGACATATCACATATAGCGCACTGAAGCATCTGAGCGACCAGTGTGCATCATTCCTTATGAGTATAGGTATAGATAAGGGCGACAGGGTGATGCTTATCCTCAAGCGTAGGGTTGAATGGTGGATTACGATGGTTGCACTCCATAAGATTGGTGCTGTGGCTATCCCTGCCACACACATGCTTACTGACAAGGATATCATCTACCGTTGCCACATGGCTGGTATATGCTGTATCGTGGCTTGTGGCGACCAGATGGTACTCAAGCACATCCAAAGAGCACGACGATTCTCACCAATGTTGCGCCATTGTATCTCGGTAGGTCCTTCAGTTCCTAACGGATGGTACGACTATAATCGTGGACTGGCTGAGGCTGAACCTTTCGTTGCTCCTAAGCGCAATAGCGTTACGGACAACTTCCTCCTCTACTTCACGAGTGGAACGACTGGTGAGCCTAAGATGGTGATGCACGACTATTCATATCCTCTTGCACATATCATCACGGCACGCTATTGGCACAACCTGCACGATGGTGACGTACATCTCACTCTTGCCGACACAGGTTGGGGTAAGGCTGTATGGGGCAAGTTCTACGGACAGATGATTTGTGGTGCTACGGTCTTCGTATATGACTATGAGGGCAAGTTCGAGGCATCGGAGCTGCTTGATGTATTGCAGAATCATCGTATCACATCATTCTGTGCACCTCCTACCATCTATCGTATGCTTCTGCTCGAAGACGTGACAAAGTATAATCTGTCTTCGCTCAGATGGTGTACGACAGCAGGTGAGGCTCTCTCTCCAAGCGTGTTTGACGAGTGGGAACAGAAGACTGGCATCAAGATATACGAGTCATACGGACAGACAGAGACCACACTTGTGGTGGGCACATATCCTTGGGTCAAGCCTAAGGCTGGAGCTATGGGAAGACGTAATGCTCAGTTCAATATTGACGTGGTGGATGAAGAGGGCAAGCATGTAGCACCAATGGTGCATGGCGAACTCGTAATCAAGGTTGGCGAGACAAAGCCTCTCGGTCTCTTCAAGTGCTACTACCGTAATGAGGAGATGACGGAGAAACGCATACAGAACGGATTGTACTATACTGGCGACATCGTGTATTACGACGAGGATGGCTACCTCTGGTATGTCAGTCGTTCGGACGATGTCATCAAGACTTCTGGTTATCGTGTCGGTCCTTTCGAGGTAGAGTCAGCCCTCATGACTCATCCATCCGTTGTGGAATGTGCCATCACTGCTGTGCCTGACCCAATACGTGGACAGATTATCAAGGCTACCATTGTGCTTACTCCTAAGTATCGTGACATGATTGCCGATTCTGATGCACAGCGTAAGCAACTCATCAAGGAACTTCAGGATCACGTGAAGCACGAGACAGCTCCATATAAGTATCCTCGTGTCGTAGAGTTCGTAACTGAACTGCCTAAGACCATCAGTGGTAAGATACGCAGGGCGGAAATCAGGGGAAAAGAAAAGAATTAAGATTTAAGAATCTAAAATAAAGAGTTAAGAATTTGACCATTACGTGTTTGCTTTACAGTAAGCAAATGCGTAATGGTCAAACTTTTCTTCTCCCTTGGGGGGGTAGAGGGGGCCTATCGGTTCGGATAGACCACTTCGTTGGATGCTGTACCGAGTCCTCCGTACCAGTTGGCACAGCGGATAGAGAAGCATGCACCTTCTTCGGTATCATCAGGAACAACATATTCGTTCTTGGTGGTGAAGGTAACCACATCGCCGTCTATGAGTATGGCATAGCAGTAAGCATCTGGAACATCCTTCCATTGCAGAGTCCTGCGTCCCTTGATAGTAAGTTCGGGAGCCAGAATAAGTTGGCAACTCTCCTGCGGATTCCAGTTGCCGAGAACCTTATCTATTGTGTAATTGTTGGCTTCCTTATCAGTTAGTGTTCCATTGAACTTGACTGTTACTTCCTTGTTCTTCGTGTTCTTGTACGTCTTCTTTCTGTTGCTTGTGTCTATCATTGTGCCATCTGCTGTATGGCTATTATATTCGGCAAATAGTCGAGGAAGTGTTCCGTGCATATCTCGCCATGCTTGTTCGCATGGTACAATGTTCATGCGTGTATTGAGCCACACCACCTGCGGAGCATTCTTCCAAGGACGTCCAAGGAAATATTTGTTGTTCTGCTCTTCTGGTCCATTGATGGTACAGTTATTGAATACATAACCATACTTCAGTTTATTTTCTGTGGCTGCTGCTGTTATGATGTCCTTGCTACCAGCCTTGCCACGTGATAGCATTGTGAGTTCACAGTCGTTGAAAAATACAGTTCCGCCACCACAGATGAAATCTACTGTACCGTTTATCTTGCATCCCTCAAGGTACGTCGTTCCCTCATTGTTCGTATAATATGTGTCCTGTGTACTTGTCAGCATCACGTTCTTAAGAATATTACCCCTGCAACGCTTCTCGTTGAGAGCCACTGAACGGTTGGCAAAAGCCTTAGCATCATTTTTGTAGTTGCACCACAGTTCAATATCTTGAATATATGTGCTGTCAGCACGGTTGAGATAAAGCGTTGATGTTATGCTGATACCTTCGTGTCGAGGAATGTTGACAATCTTTGTGTCTTTCCAGTTCTCGCCTATGATAGACGTGTTTGGAGCATTGAGTATAGTCATAGGACTTGGAAAACGAACCGTATCGCCGTTCTCCACCGTTGTTATCGTATCGCCATCTCCCTTTACAATATAATAGTCCGACTTGATGAATATGCGGAAACGTCTTTGCATATCCTCCCTTGCGTTAGCTCTGTGAATGGCATCAGTGAAACTACCGCTGTCGGGAACTACGAAGTCATACACCCATCGTTCCCTCTGTGCATAAGTCCTTGCCATGCACATCATCATTATGATTATCACTGATATTATCCTTCCCATAATCCTGTGGTTCTGTATTTTGTTACAAAGATATGCTTTTTCTGTTCAATAGTCATCAGTAAAACAAAAAAACTCACAGCCAAAGTATGACTGTGAGTCTTTTAATGGTTATATCCTGATACCTGTATTTCATACAGGAGTTAAAAGTTAATGGTTAGCAGTTAAAAGTTGAGTTAATGAGTTAGAAGTTCATGTAAGCAGTACGCATACTAGTAATCTCAAATTTATAACTTTTAATTTATAACTTTTAACTCTTGCATCAGGAAGAATGACTGATGCAAGTTAGTAACCATTGTTCTGTTTCCAGTCGTTCTTGTGAATATTCAACATTGATGTTGAAATAGGGAAGATACGACAAGTCTTGTCAAATCGTGCAGAACTGAAGCTCTTCATGTGTGGGAAGAATTCATCCTCGAAGTGACCGAAACGAATCATATCGTTACGACGCCAGTTCTCATCGAAGAACTCACGACCACGCTCGTCATACAAGTCATCAAGAGTTGGGTCTGTCTCAAGAAGTGGTGCCTTTGCGTATGCACGAATCTCGTTGAATAAAGGTTTAGCATCACTTGCCTTTCCTGAACGAACAAGAGCCTCAGCCTTCATAAGGAGAATATCTGCATAACGGAAGATAGGGAGGTCGTTAGACTGATTACGTCCGTTATTATAGTCGCTTGCCTGAATGAACCACTTAACAGAGTGATAACCCTGACGATAGCCTTCTATGTCATCACCAACATTAAGAGTTTGGTCATTGTCTTGAACAAGTTTAATGTTCTTAGTGAAAACAAGTGGCTTTTTATCGCTATCCAGACATACTTGAGTTGTAGGAGTGAGTGTCTCTGGGTCATAGATGTGAACTGTATCTCCTACGATGCAATAATTACGTTCATCACCCTCAAGGCAGAAACGACTAACACATTCTGGTGTAACAACGGCATAGCCACCACCTGAGTTTGAAACCTTAATTCCAAAATAGTTTGGATCCAGTTTCTTAATATCCTTATAAACATGTGAACGACCGTACTGCATTCCTTGTGCAAGAATATTGTCATAAGGAATTGCATAAATGAAGTCTTCAACATGTGGGCCATTGTCATAAGAGAATTTCTTCATGTATGGCATAGAACCAAGGTTGAACTTGCCTGACTTAATGATAGAATCACAGATTGCGATACAAGCATCAAGCTTTTCATTCTTGGCAGTTGCTGCATCATAGTCCTCTACATTAGTTGAAGTATATACTGCCCAGTTGATATAAATCTTGGCAAGAAGAGCCTCAGCCATCCATTTAGTAGCTGTACCATAAGTCTCTTCACTTACTTCTTCTGTAAGCTGTGGGATAACATCCAACAACTCGCTTTCTATGTATCTGGCAACTTCAGCACGAGGCTTACGTTCAATGTAGTTACCTGTATTAACTACTGGGTCAAGAATTGGAGTGTCGCCCCAGTGCTCCATAAGGATGAATGTGAAGAATGCACGCATTACCCTTGCATAAGGATACATCTCTGCAAAGTCAGGATTGGCAAGAATCTCATTAGCCTTTACGATTCCTGGAGAAACGACACCATACCAGTCGATAGTAGCATCATCTGGCATGTAGTTATGTAATGAGGCGCGAGCATACACACCAGAATCATACCAGTTGTTTCCAAAAGAAACAGCAGTAAATTCATCGCTTGAAAATGCGTTTGCCTCCATGTATCTACGACCATAGCAATCTCTCATAGTGATATAAAGTGAATTGAGAGAAGGATTAGGATGCTGCTGATACATAGATTCTGTATTCACATCAAGGTCAGTACAGCCTGTAGCCAATAAAGCCATACTTGAGGCCATAAATATTTTTATCTTATTTTTCATAATGTGCGGAGATTAGAAATTAATTTTTGCTCCAACCAAGATAGAGCGAGTATGAGGATATACACTCCAACGATAGTCAATACCTGGGTCAATGCCACCAAGTCTAACTTCTGGGTCAAGTCCCTTGTAGCTTGTAATAGTGAATACATTGTTACAAGTAGCATAGAGCTGAAGGTTGTTTATCCAACCATTGAAGTTGTTGAATGTATAACCAAGAGTAATAGTTGAAAGACGGAGATAACTGCCGTTTTCAATAAATCTGTCAGATGGATAGTTTGAAATGTTATCAGTGGCAGGTGTCTCAAGGTATTCCTTAAGAACATTCTTACCATTGTTCAACTGAGCGCCGTTAGCATAGTTAGCACGCATACCGTTATATACCTTATTGCCAAATACGCCAGTAAAGAACATTGTAGCATTCCAGTTCTTGTATGTAAATGTATTGTTCCATCCGATTGTAATCTTTGGCTGAGCACAACCAGTCACAGTACGATCCTTTGTCTGTGGCTCGATTGTTGTCTCTCCTGTACGCTCGCCTGTCTCTGCATCATGAACATAGAAACAAGACTTTCCATCCTCATTAAGACCTGCATATTCGTATGTGTAGAAAGTACCGAGAGCCTCGCCTTCAATAATACGCTGAGTATAACCATTAGCTGACATTCCTGCTACCATTGGGTCACCCTGGTTGAACTCGTCTGTGAAATACTTGTCGTTTGATACTCTGTCAACACAGTTTGAGTTATGAGAGATGTTGAATCCAGTATTCCAACGGAATCCCTTAGACTGAATGATGTCAGCATTGATAGAGAACTCTATACCACGGTTTGTCATGTCTCCCACATTTGCCCAGATATAGCCATAAGGATACTGGAGTGGAGATACAGGATAGTTCCACAAAAGGTCCTTTGTCTTTTTGTTGTACCATTCAATAGTACCATTGATGCGGCCACCGAGGAATGCGAAATCAATACCTACATTGAACATTCCTGTAGTTTCCCACTTAAGGTCCTTGTTAGGGTTCTTAGTGGCATCAAAGTCAGCATACTTGTCGTTTGAACCTGTGTGGTTAACCACACCGTAAGTTGAAAGGGCAGCATCATAGTTGAAGCCCTCAGAGTTACCGCTTACACCATATCCAACACGAAGCTTGAGGTTTGTGAGGACATTCTGGTTCTTCATGAAGTTCTCCTCTGTGATATTCCATGCTCCAGATACAGAAGGGAATGTACCCCATCTATTGTTTGAACCAAACACAGAAGCACCATCACGACGAACTGTTGCCTGAAGCATGTAACGGCTGTTGTAAGAATAGTTTACACGACCATAGAAAGAAATCATCTTTGTTGTACTGATGTTTCCACTTGTCACACCATTCATTCCATCAATACAGTTTGCGTATGTAAGGTTGTTCCACTTGAGTTTATCATTAGGGAAGTTATATACAGTAACACCAAATCCATCGTTTGATGTACGCTCCTCCCATGAATAACCAAGCATGAGACCAAACTTATGAACATCGTTGAATGTCTTGTCAAAGTTTCCGTAAGTCTCAAAAGTATTGTCACTTCCAGTGCTTGTGTTGCGAGTAGCCTGACCATTTCGTGTTGACATTACTACAGGCAATTCAAGCTGAGAATTACGAGTATGGTATTCGCTACCGATGTGCTGTCTGTTATTGTATGAATAGTTTGCACTCCAAGTCAAACCATCAATAATATGAAGTGTTGCCTTTGTGATGAATTGAATGCGACGCCAACTGAACTCAGAAGTGTCTTCGTTCAAAAGAGACAAAGGATTGTAGTTCTTTGAACCAGAAGCCTTTGAAACTGACCAATTGCCATTCTCGTCAGTTGGGGAAACGAATGGAGAGAAGTAGTTCATGGCATCAAGTACAGAACCACCCTCGTTATTCATTGCCACACCTGTGTGCTTTCCAAACATAGCGTTAGCACCTACAGAGATGTCGAGGTGATCCTTGAGCAATGATGTTGTAATCAAAGAACGTGCATTAACACGATTCATGCCAGACTTCTTGATTACACCTTCACGATTCTGGAAGTTTACACTTGCCATGTACTTAGTCTTCTTGGCACCTCCATTTATAGAAAGGTTGTGATTGTGAGTGATTCCGGTACGAAGAACCTCGTCCTGCCAATCTGTGCTACCATAGGCAGCACCTCTATCATCTGCAAAAGATATGCCATTCTTTTCTCCATAAGCTCTAAGGTCATCAGCAGTTGCCATGTCAAGAGTCTTGAGAATATTGTCAAATGCTACATATCCATTGTAAGTCACATTAGTCTTGCCATCCTTACCCTTCTTTGTAGTGATGATAATCACACCATTTGCAGCCTTGTTACCATAGATAGCTGCAGCAGAAGCATCACGGAGAACATCGATGCTCTCGATATCATCAGGTGCTACCATTGAGATGTCAACACCAGGGATACCATCCACTACATAGTAAGGAGACATAGCGTCTGCACGGAGGGTTGAAGCTCCACGGAGAGTGATTGTAGTGCTTCCGTTAGGGTCACCTGTAGAAGTTACTACAAGTCCTGGCACCTTACCCTGAAGCATCTGTGCAGGGTCGGTGAACACACCCTTGTTAAGGTCTTCAGCCTTGACGGTAGTAATGGAAGATGTTACGTCCTTGCGTTGCATAGAACCATAACCAACGACTACTACGTCGCTGATAAGCTTGGAGTCTTCCTTGAGATAGACGTTAAGTTTGTTGCCTTTTACTGTAGCCTCCTTGCTCTCAAAACCGATGTATGAGAACACGAGAGTCTTGCCAGTAGCCACGTTTATCTGGTATTCACCATTGATGTTTGTAACTGCGCCGTTGGAAGTTGCACCCTTCTCTACGACATTAACACCAACGAGCGGTTCGCCAGAAGCGTCCCTAACCACACCTGTTACCTTTTGGGCAAACATAGTGATAGTACTCAGCACGAAAAGAACAGCAACGGTAAGTGCACGCTCTTTCCACAACTGTGAAAAATGCTTTTTACTCATCTTGTTTGTTTTTTAGATTTATTTGTAATAAAAAGATTGGATTAATTTGGATTATTAAAATTGTTAATGGTATGTTTTGTTTTCAGATGCAAATGTATAAAAAAGTTAATTAACTCCAACACTTTATCCCTCTTTTTGTGGAATTATGTGCCTTTTTTTATTCAATACATGTCCTTTTTGGAAGATTGCTTTTTGTTTTACGCAACGAATTCCTCGAAAACACATGAACTTTCAAGCCCTTTTTTTCTCCAAAGTTTCTCCGTTCGTTCTCCGTTCGTTCTCCGTTCAATCTCCGTTCGTTCTCCGTTCGTTCTCCGTTGTTTCTCCGTCGATACTCCGTAGTAAGTCCCATTAACCTCCCATTCAAAATGGGACATTAATGGTATTTGAAAGGGTATTTAATGAGTATTACTTAGGACTTGTAACGGAGAATCGACGGAGGAAGAACGGAGAACGAACGGAAAAGCATAGGAGAAATGACGGACGTGCAGATGATGTATAGATAGCATGCAGATGATGTGCGGAAAAAATAAAGAGCTGTTGAGGAGCTAATGAGGAGTCATTGAGGAGAAACGAAGGGGGTATGAAGGAACGGGAAAAACTTTCTCTACGTTTTTTTTCTTGTTAAAATTATTCTAAGTGAATATGTAAAAAAAAGTTGTTCTGTTTCGCATGTGTCATAATAATTCCTTACCTTTGCTTTGATATCTTTGGCTATTGAGAGTAAAGTACAATATTTACAAATAACAACATTGGAAATGAGCACCATAAAAAACTTACCATTGTGGGTTTTCACTGTAATTTTAACAGAGAAAACATTGCATATTCAGATAAGACAAAATACTATAATGAGAATTTATGTCCAATTTTAATTCTAGATAATGAGACTTGGGATCAATTTTGTTATGATAAGTTGTTGGTTGGACACCAATCCACAAGCTCATTTGATTGGAATGATTATATTAAAACTGTTGAAGAACCACAGAATACAAAGACATGTAAGCCATCATACATCCTGTATTTTGAGAAATTGTATAAACAATCTAGAGAAAGTGATGTGATTGTGGTTCTTGAGTATAGTGAAGCAAAATATCCACGTAAAGTTGGTAAAGTTAAAAAGGGAACAGAGATTGTAACGAGATACGGAAACGGTTTTCGTGTTTATGCTTTTCCATTAAGCGATGTAAAAGTCATAGACAAGAAATATGATCAAATGTTTGTAGGTTTGTATACTCATAGTGTTACTGCGGCACCGCTCAACCATCATGTAAGTGGTGTGAGAAATATTTATGAGTGTAAACGTCCGATTACTCCTTCATTAGATGATTTGTCAAATTCTCAAATTGAAGAGTTGAGTTGTAATTGGTTATCTAGATTAGCAGAGAAAGATATATTAATTTCACGTGTTCTTGTAAAATCAGGAAAAGGTAATATACCGACAATTGACATTCTTGGTTGTAACTATGATAAAGATATTATTGCTGTACAAGTTTCTTACACGAGCAATAAGGACTTAATTGTTGATAAAATAGTTAAATTGTTGAATTTCGAAGCGGATAATTGGGTTATTTGTATAAATTGCGATGACGAAAAGTACATTAGAGAACATGTAAACAATAAATGCAAAGAAATAAATGATTATGAAACAAAAATAGATAAATTGCATATAGTTCAACTTCAAAATATATGGAATGAAAGCATTAAGGATTCTTGGTGTAAAAAGGAAATAGATAGGATGATAACGGATTTATATACTTTTTAATTGGAAAGTTGATTGTGTTTATATGGGTAATGAGTTGTAATGTTTGGCTACAAACATTTGCAACTTTGTTTCGGAAGTCAGTTTACAACTCATTACTCGTTTTCCTAATTATATTTCTTTTTACTTTTTTGAAAGATTTTTGTTTTTGATGTTTCAAGTTGTGAATATTGTCATTATCTTTGCGAGACCAAACAAAATAATACTTCCATCTAACCAATGAAAAAGATTTTATCTTTTGCAATCATTACGTCCATTGCCTCTGCTGTATATGCACAGGACAAGTCGGGCTATCCTATTACTCAGGTGCCATTCACGAGTGTGAAGGTTACCCAAAGTACTTTCTGGGGACAGCGACTTCAGGCAAGTCGTGAAGTGACTATTCCTCTTGCTTTCAGTAAGTGCGAGGAAACGAACAGGTACGAGAATTTCTCTCGTGCGCATAAACATATCATGGACCCTTCGGCGGTCTTTAAGATTGACCAGAACGCTTACACGTTTGATGACACAGACCCTTACAAGACGCTTGAGGGTGCAAGTTATCTGATGCAGACATATCCTAATGCTACATTCAAGGGAAAGAGCTTGGATAAGTATTGTGACAGCGTTATTGCTGTGATAGCAAGTGGTCAGGAGCCTGATGGTTACCTGAACACATTCCGCACAATGAATCCTGAACATCCACACAAATGGTCAGGAAACAAGAGATGGGAACGTGTGGAGGACCTCTCTCATGAGTTCTACAACCTCGGTCATCTTTGTGAGGCTGCCGTTGCACATTATTACGCAACAGGAAAGAAGAATCTCCTTAACATCGCAATAAAATATGCTGACTGTATATGTAAGGAAGTGGGAGACAAACCTGGTCAGGCTTGTGTCGTTCCTGGTCATCAGATTGCCGAGATGGGACTTGCGAAGCTTTATATAGCTACAAATGACATGAAGTATCTTGAGCAGGCTAAGTTCTTCCTCGACCAGCGTGGCAAGAAGAACAAGGACTGGAAATATACGGAGAAAGGCATATACGATAAGGATGGCTACTATCATAGCCTTAATGAGTATAGCCAGAGCCACAAGCCTGTGCTTGAACAGGATGAGGCTGTAGGTCATGCCGTTCGTGCCGGATATATGTATGCCGGTATGGCTGACATAGCTGCCCTTACGGGTGATGAAGGCTACATCAAGGCTATTGACAGGATATGGGAGAACATCGTGGGCAAGAAGTTCTACATCACTGGTGGTGTGGGTGCCACATCAAGTGGCGAGGCTTTTGGTGCGAACTACGAGCTTCCAAACATGAGTGCATATTGCGAGACATGTGCAGCCATAGCTCAGGTGTATCTCAACTATCGTCTCTTCCTCCTTCATGGAGAATCAAAATATTATGATGCACTTGAGCGTTCACTCTATAATGGTGTGATAAGTGGTATATCAATAGATGGAGGCAAGTTCTTCTATCCTAACCCATTGCAGTCAATGGGACAGCACCAGCGTCAGGCTTGGTTCGGTTGTGCTTGTTGTCCTTCAAATGCTGCACGATTCATTCCGTCACTTCCTCAGTATATATATGCTGTGAAGGGTAATAGCCTTTATGTGAATCTCTTCAATGGTAACACAACAGACGTGAAGGTGGGTGGCAAGAAGGTGACTCTCGAACAGGTGACAAACTACCCTTGGGACGGAGACATAACGATGAACATCAAGAAGGGTAATGGCAACTATGCCATCAACATCCGTATTCCGGGATGGGTGAAGGGTGAGGTTGTTCCTTCAAACCTTTATACTTACTCTGACACTAAGCGTCTTGGCTATTCAGTTATGGTGAATGGCAAGGCTGTGGAAGGTAAGATGGAAAATGGCTACTTTGTCATCGACCGCAAGTGGAAGGCAGGTGACAAGATTAACGTACACTTTGACATGGAAGCACGTACAGTTCGTGCCAATGGTAAGGTAGCGGCAGACAAGGGACGTGTAAGCATCGAACGAGGACCAATAGTATATTGTGCTGAGTGGGCAGACAACACTTGTGATGTGCTGAGTGCACTTATCAATCAAGAGCCTAAGTTTACTCTTGGTTCAAAGGATATTCAGAATACAAAGGTTGTCACTCTCACAACTGATGCTCAGACGCTGAACTTCAACAAGGAAGGCAAGCTTGAGGCGAAGGACGAGAGACTTGTTCTTATTCCTTACTATGCCTGGGCACATCGTGGAAATGGTAAGATGACAGTATGGATTCCACAGGATTTGAGTGCCACTACTCCTGCTCTTCCTGCATCAATAGCATCAGAGAGTAAGGTAAGCGCATCGAAGAGAAATCTTCCAGCACTCACAGCCATAAATGACCGCCTTGTGCCAAGTGACGAGAATGACCGTAGCGTTCCTTACACTCATTGGTGGCCAGCAAAGAACACAACAGAGTGGCTTCAGTACGACTTCAAACAAGCCGAAACGATAAGCACATCTACCGTTTATTGGTTTGATGATGCACCTTGGGGAGGCTGTCGCGTTCCTGCATCGTGGAAACTATACTATCGCAACGACTCAGGTGAGTGGGAAGCTGTAAAGAATCCATCTGAATATGGCATAGTAAAGGGTGCTGCAAATACTGTAAACTTTGACCCAGTAAAGACAACAGCTGTCAAACTTGAAATTCAGCAACCAAAGGAATTCTCCTGTGGCTTGTTTGAGTGGAGCGTGAAGTAGGAATTAATAGTTATGAATTAAGAGTTAAGATTTAAGATTTGGAAATGAAGAGCTAAGAGTTATGAGATAAAATTTAACAAAAACAAATTCTAGCTCCATGCGCCAGCAAATTTTGAATTTTGAATTTTTAATTCTGAATTGAATAATAAATTTGAGATATAAATATATCAGTTAAAATAATGTAGTTCAATTTTTGTTAAAAGATTCTTTTAGGATAACTTAGTTAATTGACAGTAATGTCAAAGTGGAGAGTGTACCTATCACTCTTCACTTTTTTTTGTGCCTTTTTCTTGATATTTATCAGTAAATGATATATTTCGATAAAAAAAACTAATATTTCCTTGTGATATATTATTGTAATGCATATCTTTGCAACGTAGGGAATATGGTTTTTTGAAAATTAACGGTATTCTTGCAGGTTTTAGAAGCTTCTTGACAATGTTTTCATCAAGAAGAAATTAAAGAAGGTAATAACATAATATATAATAAAAACTAAGTAATAACTTTGTATTGGGAGAACTATTTTACATTTTTCTTTTCACACAAAAAACAGTAGCATTATGAATAAGATAAAATTGTTCCTTTTGGTTTTTTGCCTCACTTTTTCATTTGGTGATGCTTTCGCTGGTAGTATAGCTGATATGTCATCTCCAATAAGAATTAAAAGAAATGAGGTTAAGATAGAAACACACGTACTTCAGACAGGTTCAAATCAGTATGCTGTGGTATTTGGTGATTCATACGATGATGTTACAATCGAGGTGTATGACAATGAAGGTTGTCTCATTGGATGTGTTGAGGCTGACTACGTAACTGTGCATGAGACTGTGGTGGTAACAACCGATGAAGATGGTGCAGTTGAACTCACAGTATTCTCAGACGATGAGGTGGTATTCTCGACAGAACTTTAGGTAAGAATATAAATGGAAAGTTCAACTAATTTTATATAGTTGCTATCTTTCAAATGACAATAAGGGGTTGTTAGGGAATGACTAACAGCCCTTTCCTTTTTTCATAAAATGTTTCATAATTGGGGGTGTTTTTCGTGAAACAAACATATTATCGGGAATAATTAAGGGATTGTATTGACGGAACGAAAGAGAAAGTGTAAATTTGTTGCACCTAATGTAAATTATCGGGGGAATGAAAAAGTTATCAGGATATATTGTAATCATAATATCTTTTTTTATTTCGTGGGGTTGTGGTAACAACTTGGACGTTCAGCAATTGAAGTCTGCGTTCTACATGATGGACAACGATTCGATTGATGATGCCGAGATGATTATCACTATTTATGCTGATACCAAGATGAATGATGAGTGTCAGGCGATATATAATCTTGCAAAAGCACGATTATTCTATCTTCAGGATAAGGAGATAGAAGGTGATTCTATTTTAAATTTCTCCATCGATTATTATAAGAAAAAGGAAGATAAGCACCTTCTTGCAGAATCATATTACTACAAAGGTGTTCTTTTGGATGAAAAAGGTAATCTTGATGCTGCGATTGCAAATCTAAAAGAGGCAGAGATTATTGCTTCTAATTTGGATGATATAAATCTTACACATAAGATTTATGAGATGCTTTCGTCTTTGTTTGGTTCTACTAATGCTAATAATCTTACAAAGGAATACGTATATAAGAATTTAGAGTTGTCTAAAAAGGCAAAAAACTATAACTGGTATCTTTTTGCGGCTTGTCACGTGGCATTTTTCTATTCAAAAGTAGGTAAGACAGACAGTATGTATTACTACTATAATAGTATGAAGCCATATATCAATGTAATCAAGAAGGATGAGGAGAAAAGTCTTGCTTTGGCAGTTTTAGGTTGGGGGCTTGTCAAACAAAACCAGGATTTGGCAGAAGATTATTTAAAACAATCTGTAGCAATAAAACCAAATGTAAATGCATATTTAGGTTTAGCTGACTTTTATCGCTTAAAAGATAATTTTGAAGATGCACAAAAATATGCTTTAGAAGCATACAAGTATTCTGCGAATACTATTGATTCTTTGAATTCCGCGAATGCGTTGCTTTCTGTAAAGAAAGCCATGGGTGAATACAAGGAAGCTTGCTATATATACGAACAGTTAGACAGTATTAAGGAACGCATAAATATCAGTGAGCGAGATAAGAATACTTTAAGGATTCAGGCTCAGTATATTGTTCTTGCGAAAGAAAGAGAGTTCCAATCTACGATACAGAACATTACGCTTGTGGTTGTGATTATTGTAGTAGTGATTATAATCATTCTGTTCTACAATCATGTCAAGATGATGAAGATGAAGGAAAACCAGTTGAAAGACCAGCTCTTGCTTGAGGTATATAATGGTAAGATTAAGGATCTTGAGACATCGGAGTCAGCAAGTTCACTTCAGGTACAGAACCTTAAGGAAAAGGTTACGCAACTTCAGCAGAAACAGGGTGAACGCCTTTCTGAGGGTAAGAAACTCTATGACCATATTCTCAATGGTGGCAATATCGTTTCGTGGGCAAAGCAGGATTACAGTAACTTCTTCGACTACTACACTCTCATTGATATGCCGTTTATGGCACATATGGAGAAGGATTACGATAATCTCTCAACACGTTCGATGGTTTACCTCGTTCTTTGCCACCTTGATAAGACAGAAGATGAGATAAAAAACGTATTTGGTATTAGTGGTTCTGCTATTCGTTCTATCAAGTCAAGAACAAAGAGCAGGCTTATCAATCAGGATCAAGAACAAGGATAGTTTGTCCTCATAAGTAGGTGTGCAAAATTATTTTTATAATGATTGTATTGATTAATGATGTATG
>R24__coassemble_556_pt1 | contig 24586 bp, 15 predicted proteins | sample R24__metabat2_low_PE_026 | metagenome-assembled genome bin R24
GTGTGTGCCGATGCCTTTGTCAACTCTGCTATAACGGGTGCTAATGGCGGTCTTGTGGTACTTGCTGCCGACGACCCTTCGATGCACTCAAGCCAGAATGAGCAGGATTCACGTTTCTATGCTAAGTTTGCCATGGTGCCTACTTTTGAACCAAGCAACCAGCAGGAGGCTTACGATATGATGGCTAAGGCTTTTGGTATGAGTGAGGAACTGCATGTACCTGTTGTGCTCCGTGTGGTCACTCGTCTTGCTCATAGTCGTGCTGCTGTTGTGGTAGGCGACGTGAGAGGTGAGAACGCTCTCAAGGCAAGTTCTGACCAGTGGGTTCTTCTTCCGGGAATTGCCCGCAGGAAATATCAGGAGCTTCTCGACAAGCAACCTAAGATGCTGGCAGCTGCAGAGACTTCTTCATTCAATAAAGTGGAGAAGGGTGGTGGCAAGCTCGGTATCATAGCATGTGGTATAGCTTACAACTATGTGAAGGAGAATGTGGGTGACACAGCCAATATCCTCAAGGTAAGCCAGTATCCGCTTCCTGAAGACAAGGTAAGACAACTTGCAAAGGATAATGATGCCATCCTCGTGGTGGAGGATGGTCAGCCTGTTGTGGAACAGGATGTGAAGGCACTCCTTGGAACTGGTTATGTGGTAAAGGGACGTCTTACGGGCGACCTCCCACGTACAGGCGAGCTTACTCCTGATAATGTAGGTGCGGCACTTGGCAAGTCTGTCGGTTCTGCATTCGATAATGCCAAGAACCTTGCTGGTCGTCCTCCTCAGTTGTGTCAGGGATGTGGACATAGAGACGTGTATGGTGCTCTCCGTGAGATTATCGAGGAATATCCTGATGCACGTGTGTTTGGCGACATCGGCTGTTACACTCTTGGTGCACTTCCTCCGTTCAAGGCTCTGTCAAGCTGTGTGGATATGGGTGCAAGTATCACGATGGCAAAGGGTGCTGCAGATGCAGGTCTTCGTCCTGCCATAGCCGTGATTGGCGACTCTACATTCACTCACTCAGGTATGACAGGTCTGCTTGATGCTATTAACGAGAATGCGCCTATTACGGTCATCATCAGCGATAACCTCACAACGGGTATGACTGGTGGACAGGATAGTGCTGGAACAAACAAGTATGAGGCTATCTGTCGTGGTCTCGGACTTGCTCCTGAGCATCTGCATGTGGTCACTCCGCTTCCTAAGAATATTCCTGCCATTGCTCAGCTCATCCGTGATGAGATTGCATACGAGGGAACAAGCGTAATCATCCCACGTCGTGAGTGCATACAGACGGCTGCACGTCATGCGAGGGAGAAGAGGTAAAAGCCCCCCGACCCCCAAAGGGGGCGGCCATCCGGATTCCAATTAACAATTAATAATTAACATGGAGGCTGACGGATGAAGAAGTAAAAGCCCCGTCCCCCCCCAACTTAGCGAAGCGGTCTCACTGACCGCAGGGATGTAACGTGGCGGCCTTACGGGTCGAGCTGGAAGGGCTACACATAAATGACGTCAGATAAAGCAGGGATAATCTTCTTGGAGGATTTCTCTGTGAAATGGTGAAAATAAAGGTATAAAAAATCCCCCTTGTCCGGATGGACGCCCCCTTTGGGGGATGGGGGGCTGTATTTTTTATGAAGAAAGATATTATTCTCTGTGGTGTGGGAGGACAAGGTATCCTCTCCATCGCGACAATCATAGGTGAGGCAGCCACAAAGGCAGGTCTCAATCTCAAGCAGGCAGAGGTACACGGAATGAGTCAGCGAGGTGGTGACGTACAGTCAAACCTCAGACTCTCTACAGAGCCTATCTACTCTGACCTTATCGCTCTTGGCAAGGCTGATGTGGTGATAAGTATGGAGCCAATGGAGGCTTTGCGTTATCTTCCTTATCTTGCCAAGACTGGCACTATAGTGACAAGTAGCAAGCCATTCGTCAACATACCTAATTATCCTGATGAGGCTGCCCTCATGGCTGAGCTTGATTCTATGCCATCGGTCATGAAACTTGACATCGAGAGCGTGGCTAAGGATGCGGGTAATGTGCGTGGTGCCAACATGGTGCTCCTTGGCATGGCTGCCCCATATATCGAGATACTCACGGTGGAGCAGCTTCGTGATGCCATCAAGGTTATCTTTGCCCGCAAGGGTGAAGCCGTGGTTGAGGCTAACCTCAAGGCTTTCGATATGGGAGTGGAGAAGGTTAAGCAATAGAGGCCCCCTGACCCCCGAAGGGGGCAGCCTTCGGAGTAGAGCGAAGATTTGATTTACTCCAAGGTGGAGAAAATGGTGGCATAAAATAAAAACGAAATAATAACACAAAAAAAATAAGCTTTTAACTCCGTGTCCCGGAGGCCGCCCCCTTTGGGGGCTGGGGGGCTTTGAATAAAACATGATACATAATCCGGAAATTGAGTGCATGGATCGTGAGTCTATGCGTAAGCTCCAGAGCGAGCGTCTTATTAAGACAGTTAAGACTTGTTATGAGAACGTGCCTTTCTACAAGAGAAAGATGGACGAACTCGGAATCAAGCCTGAAGACATAAAGAGTATTGACGACATCACAAAGTTGCCATTCACCACTAAGCACGACCTGCGCGACGAATATCCATTCGGACTTCAGGCTGTACCACAGGATAAGATTGTGCGTATTCATGCTTCATCTGGTACTACTGGTAAGCCTGTCGTTGGTACTTATACTAAGAACGACCTCGACAACTGGGCAGAGGGCGTGGCACGTGTTCTTGCCGTTGGCGATGTTGGTCCTGGTGATGTTGTTCAGGTAGCTTACGGCTACGGACTCTTTACAGGAGGACTTGGTGCTCATGATGGAGCTGCAAAGCGTGGTGCTGTTCAGTTGCCTATCTCTGCTGGTAACTCTGAGAAGCAGATTATGCTTATGCAGGACTTCAAGACGGCTGCCATCTGTTGTACTCCTTCGTATGCTCTTCACCTTGCTGAGGTGGCTGAGCGTAATGGTATCAAGCCGGGAGACTTGAACCTGCGTGTGGGATTCTTCGGAGCTGAGCCTTGGACGTGGGGCATACGTCGTGAGATTGAGCAGAAGCTCGGCATCAAGGCAATAGATATATACGGATTGACAGAGATGTCGGGTCCTGGTGTTGGTGGTGAGTGCGAGTATCAGGACGGTACTCACGTGTGGGAGGATATGTTCTACCCAGAAATAATCAACCCGGAGACACTCGAACCTGTTGCTCCGGGCGAGCAAGGCGAGCTTGTGTTCACATCGCTCACTAAGGAGGCTATGCCAATCTTGCGTTACCGTACTCGTGACCTTACTCACCTCATCTACGAGAAGTGTAAGTGTGGACGTACAGCCGTTCGTATCGGTAAGATTCTCGGTCGTTCAGACGATATGCTCATCATACGTGGTGTGAATGTATTCCCAAGTCAGATTGAGACGGTACTCACAGAGTTCCCAGCATTCACTCCTCAGTATTTCATCACGGTTGACCGTAAGCATAATGAAGATACGTTTGACCTCGACGTCGAGCTTCGTGAGGAATACTTCTCGCCAAACCCAGCCAAGCAGATGCCGTTCATCAAGCCTCTCTACGATCGCATCGTGTCACTCGTTGGTATCAAGCCAAATATCCACATCAAGGAGCCTGGCAATATCGAGCGTTCAATTGGCAAGGCAAAGCACGTCAAGGATCTTCGTGACTTTAGCAACTGGCAGGAAGGCTCTCCAAAGAAGAATTAAGAATTAAAAATTCAAAATTAAAAATTTTGCAGGGGCTTTGCTTTTGGTAGTAAACTGAAGCTTGTTTTAACCACCAATTACACGAATGAGCACGAACATTCAAGCTCTCTCATTTTTGCTATTACACTAAGACAACACGTGTTGTCTGCGAATGGCACGAATGCCGTCCGGATTGATTGACGGGCTAAAAAGATTCGTGATATTCGTAATTGCACGAGCAATTCTTCGTGTAATACACATGAGTAGTCAAAGTACATAGAAAAAGTTCGTGTTAATTAGTGTAATTCGTGGTAAGAAAAATGGGGCAGGTCTTGCACTATATGCCAATAGAAAAAAAGGTTTTGGTAACAGAACAAAAACAATAATAATGAAAATCTTTTCAGACGAATTGGTGGCAGAGGCAGCACGTGTCAATCATGTGGCTGACCTCTCCCACGCTACTATAGGTGAGACTCTTCTGGTCGCACAATATCTTGAACAGAAAACGGGCATTCCTTTCATACGTATGGATCAGGGAAGTCCGGGGCTTCCTGCCAATAAGTATGGAATAGAGGCTGAGAAGCGTGCCCTCGACAGCGGTATTGGTAGTCAGTACCCTGCGGCTGCTGGTGTACCAGAGCTCAAGGCTGCTGCAAGCGAGTTTGTCAAGGCGTTCATCAATGTGGATGTGTCGCCTCGTGCTTGTATTCCAACCGTCGGAAGTGTGGCTGGCAGCTTTGGCAGTTTCATAGCTTGTTGTCAGCGTGACCCAAAGAAGGACAAGGTACTCTTCATCGATCCGGGATTCCCAATTCAGAAGAGTCAGCTCCGCATCCTCGGCATCAGTTGGAAGGAGTTTGATATCTACCCTTATCGTGGTGAGGCTCTGCGTGCCAAACTGGAGGAGGAACTCAAGGACGGTGACGTGGCTGCCATCGTGTACAGCAATCCTAATAATCCTGCATGGATTTCGCTTGAGGAAGATGAGTTAAAGATTATTGGTGACCTCGCCACAAAGCATGATGTCATCATCATGGAAGACTTGGCTTATTTTGCCATGGACAATCGTCGTGACCTCTCACATCCATACGTCGAACCGTATGTGCGCACCGTAGCACGTTATACGGACAACTATATCCTGATGCTCTCAAGCTCCAAGATTTTCTCATACGCAGGACAGCGCATGGCACTTGTGTGCATAAGCGACAAACTCTTCGACCGTCATTTCCCAGCACTTGCAGAGCGTTATCATGACACTGGTGTGTTTGGTCCTACGTTCATCGCAAGTATTCAGTACATGATAACATCTGGTTGTACTGCCACTACTCAGTATGGATATGCTGAGATGCTTCGTCTCTCATGTGAGGGCAAGATAAACTTTGTGGAGGATACCAAGGAGTATGCTGTGCGTGCCCAGAAGATGAAGAAGATATTCTGCGACAATGGTTTTACTATCACTTATCCTAAGGATGTGAGCGAACCGATAGGCGACGGCTTCTTCTTCTCTCTCTCGTTTCCTGGCATGACGGGTGGCGAACTGGCTTCCGAACTTATCCATTATGGCGTGTCAAGTATCAACCTTGACACGACGGGTAGTCTCCAGCCGGGAGTACGTGCCTGCACATCTCGCATGCGTGACGAGCTTTATCCTGTACTCGAAGAACGAATGAAGGCGTTCAAGGAAGACCACGGCACGAAATGAAGAATCATTTCGTGAGTTAATAGTTAAGAGTTAAAAGTTAATAGTTGAGTTGTATGTTATGAGTTATAAGTTTGGTTACGACTCATGAGTTTTGCTCAACTATAGCAATTAAAAAAGCAGAAACACGTCTGTATTTAGATGTGTTTCTGCTTTTTGTTATGATGCGATTGGGCATTACGCTTCCCAATATACAGAGTCTTCGGATATTGTCCTTTGACACATTCCTGCGTGTGAAAACATACCTTCAAAACTGAGGTCTTCATCCCTTCTGCAAAGAAACACATTTATAATGAATTGACCAAGAAGAGGAAGCGGAAAAAGAATCTTTGTGAATCTTTTTCCGCCCCATTCCGTTTGTTTAGAATCTGTAGCTTACGCCAAAGAGGACTTGGCTGTTGTGGTAGTCTGTTGTTGTATGTGACTTGGATGTGCTTCCACCTGAATAAGAGTCTGGTTTGGTTGTATGAGTATATGAAACGACTCTATTGTTATGGATGGCATTCTGCCAGTTTGCATATATTTCAAAGTTCTTCCATTGCTTTGAAAGCAGGAAATTACATGACCATGTTTCTGTTGGGTCGTAATCATATTTGCTATACTCCGAGTCTGTGTCTATACATCTGCGTGTATAAGATGCAGTGGCTGAAGCCTTGATGTTATATGGCAGATTCACTATTGGCTTGATTGTTATGTACCAGTACTTATCTTTTAAGTGTTCTGAATCTATTTTATAATATTCAGCATTGGCCATGATGTTCAGTTTTCCGAATGTACCGAAAGCTTTGGCTCCAACTATATAATACTTTGTGTCAGATTCGTAATCTGATGCTTCTGGACTTTCGAAAGAACCTGTTGAACCGTTGACAATTTCTCTGGTTGCATTCTGTTCATAATTGTATTTAAGATACGAAGCATTAAGGCTTGCGCTTATCTTTGGACCTGTGAAAGTATAGTCAAAATTGAAGCTGTTGTTTGTTGCCTTTGTTTCCTTGAATGTGCATTGTGGTTTACTATAAATAAGTGTTGTGCCTCGTTCTATACTTGTATTGTAGTCAGCATCACGCATGTATGAAAGCATGAACTGATGATTGCCACCAGGTGTATAGATGAAGCTTGCATTTGTTGCGGTAAGAACCTTGTCGCTGCTATAGTCCTTTGTGATGTTTTTCCAGTCTTCTGGACTAAATTGTGAAGCTCCGAAGCCTTCAACTGTACTTTTGTCGTATCTGTATATGAGTCGCTCACCTAAGTTGAATGACCATTTATCTTGCTTATAGCTTGCAAGTGCGTATGGCATGATATGGATATTATCCTTGTCTTGGTCTTTGTACGAACCCTTTGAAAAATCGGTATTTTGCCATTTGAAATACATACCAGTCTTGAGCGAGAGGTTATCTGTAGCCTTTATGTTGGCAAATGCATCGAGCCTTGTCTTATAGCTCTTTGTTTCTGTGTCGAGTGGTGTCTTATATGCAGAGTAATAGTCTATGCCGTCTATTGGTTCTGTTCTGTCAGACAGACTTGCAATCTTTTCTATTGAGTTGTAAATGTTGAATAGAGCTTTGTTAGAACTATACAAATAGTATTCTTCTGTCGCGCTATTGATGTCAGACTTTGCGTATTCCTCGCTGAGGATTGCACCAAGAGTCATCTTCTCGTTGAGGATGTGTCTGAAGTCTGCGGAAGCGAACAATGTGTTGTTCTTGTCCTCTGATGTGTTGATGTCGTAATTTGTTTCGTATTGCTCGCTGTAATTAGAAGCGGAATTGTCATACTCTTTTATATAGTTGACGTTGTTTTGGAATGCATCGGAATTGTTGCGATTCCAACGGTCATAGATGTGGAATGTAAGCATGTTCCTCTCATCTTTGTATCTTAAACCGAAGTCTGCTATGTAGGCATGGTTCTTTTCTTCTGTGTTTCGATGGCTTGTACTCTCTTGGATGTCTGTACCAGAGGAATTATACCGATTATATGTTGATTCTGCGTATGTGATTGCGTCATTCTTGCTCTTGTTTATGTCGCCCTTGACATTTGCCCACATAGTCCACTTGTCATTCTTGTTGGTAAGGTTGAACCAAGGTGTATAGTTGGCACGAGTGTCCATATAGAGGGTTGCGTGTCCATGTGTTCCATCTTCGGCATCCTTGAGGATGATGTTGAGGCATCCTTTGCTGCCGATAAAAGCTCCGTTATTATTGTCGGTAATGTACTCTATGCGTTCCACTTGACTTACGTGAGTGAGTGTAAGAAATTCTGTCTCGTTGCACTCTACTCCGTTGACCATGAGGTCGTAGCTTGAGTATGAGCCGAGGACATCTGCCAGCGTTGCGTTAGGCGCATAGCCCATGCGGTCAAGATAGTATGTCTTGACGTTGGCTGTGAGTTCTACCATTGGTTTGTTGTCGCTTGATGCTTTCTGGGCGAAAGCGTGAGTCGTACCTATAAGGAGAAGGACGGCTGCAAGGGATAATCCGTAGATTTTCATCTGTTTTTTAGGATATAGTTTTGATATTATTGTTTTTGATTGTGTCGGGTACACAGAGGCAATCTGTGTTTTTGACTTTGCAAAGATAATGCTTTTTCCTTTTCGTTGTGCTAAAAAGTAAAGGGTAATTGTCTTTTTTGTTAAAAATTTCATCAAATATATCGTCTCTACTTTGCGTCTTATGGTGTTATTTTCTATCAAGAATATCGTTTTGTATCAATTATTTTTCCTCCGTAAGTGGTCTAAAAAATGAGTTACGGAGGAAAAATAATGAGGTGTTTGTGTCGCAAAATCATGTACAGACCAAGTAGTGACTAAGTACTGACTAAGTAGTGACTTACATGAGACTTTTGATTGTTGCAAAAATATCATCTGCATGGTGGATAAAAGTGGATGTAGAGTTGAGTCATGTATGAATCCGAAGGGAATTCTGTTATGCTAATAATACGGGTTGCAGACAGATTATGATGAAATTATGTTAAAAATGGAGGGCTTTGCCATAAGAAACGAGGCTCTTGTTTGTTAAATGTAATAAATGTTTTATCTTTGCGACAGATTAAGAAATAACGAACCTAAAAGATATGAACTTTAATTTTAAGAAAATCCTACCAGATGCTTTGTGCGTGGTACTCTTTGCAGTCATCGCCTTTGCATATTTTTCGCCTGCCGTACTTGACGGACGACGTCTTGAACAGCATGATAGCAATGCTAACTATGGTATCAGCGTAGAGACAAACCAATATCGTGCAACTCATGACGGAGAGACTCCACGATGGAACACGTCTCTCTTTGGTGGTATGCCTACATACCAGATTGCTCCGTCTTATGGCTCTACAAAGACTATGACGTTCGTGGAGAATGCCTACCACCTCTGGCTTCCTGACTATGTGTGGTACGTGTTTGCTTCCATGCTCGGATTCTATATTCTTCTTCGTGCATTCGACTTCAAGCAATGGATGGCGGCTCTTGGTGCAGTAGTGTGGGCTTTCAGTAGCTACTTCTTCATCATTATTGCTGCTGGTCACATCTGGAAGGTAATGACGCTTGCTTACATCCCTCCTACTATTGCAGGTCTTGTGTTATGCTACAGGAAGAAGTACCTTGTCGGTGGTATCGTTACGGCTGTGTTTGCCGCACTTCAGATTCAGGCAAACCATGTGCAGATGACATACTACTTCCTCGTTCCTGAGATTCTCATGGTCATAGCATTCCTTATCGACGCTATTGTCAAGAAGGAAATGCCATCATTCCTCAAGGCTACTGGTGCAGTTGCCGTTGCAGCTGTGATTGCCGTATGTCTTAACCTCTCAAACCTTTATCATACTTACGAGTATGCCAAGGACACTATGCGTGGCAAGTCAGAGCTTGTGAAGGCTGGCAAGGTGGAAGACCAGACGGACTCTGGTCTTGAGCGTAGCTACATCACGGCTTGGAGCTATGGAATAGATGAGACATTCACGTTCCTCATACCTAACTATCGTGGTGGTGCTTCCGACGTGCTTTCTCACAATGAGGATGCCATGAAGAAGGCTGACCCACAGTTGAGCAGTTGGAACATCTACAATATGTTTACCCAGTATTGGGGAGAGCAGCCTATGACAAGTGGTCCTGTATATCTTGGTGCCATTGTGTGCATGCTCTTTATCCTGAGTCTTATCCTTGTGCCAAACAAGAATCCGCTCAAGTGGGCTTTGCTTCTTGCTACAGCTCTCACTCTCATGCTTGGATGGGGACGTAACTTCATGGCGTTTACGGACTTCTTTATCGACTATGTTCCTATGTATGCCAAGTTCCGTACCGTATCAAGCATCCTTGTGGTGGTTGAGTTTACCGTTCCTTTCTTGGCTCTCTGGGGACTCAAGTTGTTTGTGGAGAATCCACGCATTAAGCCACTCTATATAGCTACAGGTATCACGGTGGCTCTTTGTCTCATTCTCATGTTTACAGCAGGCGATTGCCTTAGCTCACATGACCGTGAGGCTATTGCTTCTGCCGTTTCTTCAGGCAACATCGACCAGATGACTGGTCAGCGCATTCTTTCAAGCATATCATCTATGCGTGAGGCTATGATTACTGCTGACGGATGGCGTTCCATCATCTTCATTCTTCTTGGTGCTGCTTGTATGTGGTTCTATGCCAAGAAGGCTGAGAATAAGGAGGCTTCACTCAATCTCCAGTCTTCACTCTCTATCGCCTTGCTCGTTCTTTGTCTCATAGATATGTGGCAGGTAAACAAGCGTTACCTTAATGACCAGATGTTCGTCATGCCTCGTGGCGTGGCAGGTATTCAGAAGACTCCTGCTGACGAATATATCCTTGAAAAGAGCGGAACTGGTCGTGACTATCGTGTGGCAAACTTGACTGTTTCTACCTTCAACGACAATACGCCAAGTGCATTCTTTAGTAGCATCGGTGGTTATCATGCAGCCAAGCTCCGTCGTTATCAGGAACTCATTGAGGCACGTATCTCAGGTGAGTTCGGCAAGTTCTATGAGGCTTTGCGTATCGCTCCTATGGACACGGCACGTATGGCTATAGAGTCTTCTCCTTATCCTGCTTACGACTTCACTGCGGTTAATGCAGACTCCCTCTTCCCAGTGCTCAATATGCTCAACACACGTTGGTTTATCCTTGGTGCTGGTGAAGGTCAGAAGGTTCCTATTGAGAATAATGCAGCCAATGGTAATGCTTGGTTCGTGACTAACGTTGAGTATGTGAACAACGCAAACGAGGAACTTGATGCCCTTGGCAAGGTTAATCCTAAGCATACAGCCGTTGTGGCAAAGGCAGACTTCGGTTTCCTCAAGGCAGGAGGCGAGGGTACCGTGAAGCTTACAAGCTATGGTGCTACAGAAGCTAAGTATGAGGTTGATTCAAAGGCAGGCGGTCTTGTCGTGTTCTCTGAGGTTTACTACCCAGGATGGACAGCTACAATCGACGGTCAGCCAGCAGAGATAGGACGTGCCAACTATGTGCTTCGTGCCATGAACATACCAGCAGGAAAGCATGAGGTGGTTATGACGTTTGACCCTCAGACGGTTCACACTACTGAGACGATAGCTTACATTGCCCTTGCACTTCTTGTGCTTGGTGTGATAGCAGTCGTTTATCTCTCAACAAAGAAAAGAGATAATGCGTAAAGCAATATCATCATTTATCCTGACTGCTTGCCTTATGGTGGCATGCAGTCAGGATTGTTCTTTCTATAATGGCAAGGAGTTTGTCTCTGGGCAGTATCGTATGACATGGGAGGAGGTGCACGACTCGCTCAGCCTGTTCCGTCTCTATGTGGATGGTGAACAGGTGGACTCTCTCACTCTTCCTTATCCTGTCTATCGCTTTGACTATGGCGACTTGACGGGCGACACTATCCCTGAGGTCTTGATTGGTGTCTTTAAGCCAACGAAGTATTGGAAGGAGCCAGCCAAGCGACTCTTTATCTATCATCTGTATCATGGCAGGTACATCCGTCCTTTATGGCTTGGCTCACGTGTTGGCAGTCCCCTTGTGGATTTCTCCGTGTGTCGTGATTCCTTTCCTGCCGTGGTTCATACCACGGAGATGCACCATGACAGCACTCTCTTCCATTCCGAATATCGCCTCCAAGGCTTCGGACTCAAGTTCGTGAAATATTTGGGTAATTAATAAAATATTGCTTTTGTTGCTAAAATCTTGAATATTATGCAAACTCGTAATTATTTGTTCGCAATCATTTGTTTCCTGTTTTTGTTCTCTAACTTGAAAACAGAGGCTCAAAAGAAGCAACACATGTTCTATCTTAGAGGTTCCGTTTATGATAGCTTTACTGGAGCTGGCATAAGGGATGTCAAAGTATATATGATGAACACGGATAGTGTCATTCTTGATAGTGCAACAGTCAGATATGGCAGATATAATAGTGGTGGAACAAATGGCTATGATGCAATGTTTTCTTTCTATACGTCTAAACAGAAATCGAGCGACGTTAGGATTATCAAGGTTGTTCATAAAGACTATTATACGGTATATCATAATCAGTCATTGAAGTATGTCGGGAAACAACAGGGATTTGATATGCCAAAGATTTACATGAAGCATAAGAATAGCTTTGTAGACAGACAATTGAATGATGTGGAGGTTACTGCAACAAAGGTCAAGGTGTATTATAAGGGTGACACGATTGTATATAATGCAGATGCGTTTAATGTTGCAGATGGTAGCATGTTAGATGCTCTCATCAAGCAGATGCCAGGTGTGGAACTTGACAAGCAAGGACAAATATTTGTAAATGGCAGGAAGATTGATAATCTTCTTCTCAATGGAAAGGATTTCTTCAAAGGAAACAGAATGTTGATGTTGGAGAACTTGCCATACTATGCTGTTAAAAACATTAAAGTTTATGACAAGACAAGGGATAAAGCTATTGCTCTTCATGATGAAAATGCGAGAAAGGATTTTGTCATGGATGTGTATCTCAAAAGGGAATACAGCAAGGGATATATGGCTAACGTGGAAGCTGGAGCTGGTACGGAGGATTCTTATCTTGGCAGATTGTTTGGATTGCGTTTTACGGATTTTTCACGTTTCGCAATCGTGGGAGGAACGAATAACGTGAATATGCGTGACTATTCATCTAATGGAAACTGGTCGAATAGAGGAGCACGTGAAGGACGTACCACTAGCAAGTTGCTCACGGCAGAGCTTCTTACGGAAACAAAGAAGCGTAAGAATGTGCTGACTATGGAGGCTGCACACTCGAAGTCAAAGAACGGAGCGGATGAATATCAGGAAACATACCATAATAATGATGCGAGTACATATAGTGTTAATCGGGTTTTGTCCGATGTGAAGAACCTGAATGTATCTGTCAGCAATCATTTCACCCTTAAATTGCCAGTTTGGTTTGAGAGTGTTACGTCCCTGAAATATGGTGACAATAAGAATAATACAGACGAGCTATACTGTAATTCGGATAGTGATATGTGGCACGATGGAGCTATTGGTATGCTTGACTCTTTGTTCAGGGCAGGTGTGTCAATTAATGATCCGTCACTATATAATGCACGTAACATGGCGAATGACCGTAAGACAAAAACATATAACGCATCACAGAGTTTTTCTTTTGCTCAGAATGTTTTTACTGGTGATATTGTCGATTTTAATACTGCCGTGAACTACATGAGGTCTGATGTGGATGCTTTGAGAAAGAATGTGTATCTTACGTTTGTCTCTGCACATAGTCAGGAGGAGATAAAGGAGTCAATAGATAAGCCTGCAACTGGCTTTGGGGTAGATGCTGGACTGTCGTACAGGATTAAGCGTTTGTTCCCAAAATCAGAACTTTCTGTATATGCACGATATTCCTACAATCATCTCAACGATGACGAGTCAATAAACGATATGGCTACATCTATGAAGGACTTAATGAACAGCTATGAGCGTCGTGTGAATGATAACAATTATATGGTTGGTATGAGATATGGTTACTATTTTAACAATTTTAGGGATAAGGACAGAGTACTAACTCGAATAGATATTGATGTCCCTGTAGCTTTTAGAAACATAAGAACAAGATATAATCGTTATACGCTTGACACATGTCTTGTACAGTCTCATTGTTATGTCGAACCAACAATGTCTTTTATAAAAGAGAAATGGCCAAGGGGCCAAGCCACAATTCCTGTACGGAGCCTGAAGATAAACACTTCCTTGAAATATTCTGTTCCTGATGCCCTTCGACTCGTTACTTTGCCTGTCACTTCGGACAAGATAAATATCGTCAATGGTAATTCGAGTTTGAAGCCATCATCTGTATGGACATCGAGTATAGAGGGATATCTGCCAATGAAGCAGAAAAACGCATACCTTTTTCAAAACATATCATATAGAATGTTCATCAACCGTATCGTGAATACGTATAGGTATGATGCAGGTGTTTATACCCATACCCCAAAGAATATTGATGGAACATGGGATATTGCATATACGGCAAAGGGACAACATATTATTTGTAAAAAGACTTTGAAATGGACTTTTAATGCTGATTATAAAGAGATGGCAAACTTTGTGGCAGACGGAGTCGGAGGAGATTCAAAGAGGATGGATAATAACGAGTTGTATCTGTATTTTTCTCCAGAATTCTATACAATATTCGCCAATAGATATTACTTTGAATTTGTTGGTATTGTTGATTGGAGAAAGCCTATGAGTGACAGGGGATATTCTGGTTTTAATGATACATGGACATACAAGGCAGGAATTGATTTCACTACGGAGCTATTTGCAAAGATAGATTTTAGTACCGACATTAATTATATTAAGCGTAACGGGTATGTCAATAACGATTTGAACCGTCCTATGTATGAATGGAACATGTATTTATCACGTTCTTTCTTAAAGGACAAACTATGCCTTAAACTGAAAGCTATCGACCTTCTCGGTCAGTATAAGAGTGTTGCATATATGATAAACGAACTTGGTGTGCGTGAGACACATACCATTACACTACCAAACTATGTCATTCTTACTGCCAGCTATAGATTTAATAAACAGCCTAAAAAGAAATGACTTGTTCATGAAACTGTAATGATGAGAAGTATATGTGTTGCTTTAAGAATTATTGATGAGTGTTGACTCCGAAGCAGGTAACGATAAATCGTTCTTTGGTCAGCTCATCCAAGGCTATGACTCTTATGTGACTCCGATGTAAGTCCGTTGTTCCTCTGCTATTTTGCAGACAAGTATCAGATTTTCAACGAACATATAAGAGACTGATAAGAGGATTAATGTTTCTGTGTTCAGAATGACGTTACTCCCAACTGTGGATAGGTTCTGATGGGAACTCCCTTTTGAATTAAAGTGGCAATTCTTTTGGCGCTTCTATCTAAAAGCAGTACCTTTGTCGCAAATACAGAAAATCGTATAAGCATTCGGTGATGAAAACGAGCAAAAATCATAAACTTAATATATGAAATACAACAAATCAATATTTGCTATACTTGCCGCATTAAGTCTATGTGGATGTAGCGGTAGCTCTTCGCAATCATCAAATGAGGATGATAGCGAAGTGGTAGGAATGAGTATTGAGGACTACCAGACAAACAAGACATTCTTCATGATAAGGGATGACAAACTCCCTAAGAAGGTTAATCTAAAGCAGAGCATCGAGTGACTCTCTTACCAGAATCTGCGCTTGCTCCGCAGTTATGTCTATGCCGTTCATGGACATTGGTTCATGGAGGGTGACCTCAACTCGTTTTTTACCAATCATACTGACTGGTATGAGGACGCTTGTCTGAAAGCATGGTTCAAGGACTATGGCTCAAAGCAGGACTGGTGGGATAGCACGACAGAACTTCAGAAGAAATATATGGAGATGTACGATAAGGACTACAAGAAGACATACGGCCTTATCAAGCTCTCCAAGGAAGAACAGGACTTTGTCGATGCCATCGACAAGCGTATGGACGACCTTCGCAAGCAGGGCAAGGCAAAGTCGCCAGATGGAGTGGAAATCCTCAACTCCAACCTTGCTATCAATATGTATCAGGTGAACGACCCAAGCAAGCGTATGCTCAATATGCTTGCACAGTATAATGCTGCCATAGAGCCATCCAACTATGAGCAACTCTTCAATGTGTATGAGAATAACGACTATCTCAGTATGCCTAACTTTGTTACGACTGACGTGATGCTCCAGCTCTATCACATGTACTTCAGCTACATTCTCAAGACGCTTGAGGGTGACGAGATGAACAAGTGTCTCTATTCTGCCGTAGAGGAATTGATGGTGGAGAGTGCCAAGGCTACTGGTGAGGGCAACGAGCTTGCAGCAGCACAGGCTTCGTGGAATACGACATTCTTCTCCGTAGCCATGAATCTTCTCGGACATAATCCGAGTGAGGTGGCAGGCAAACATAATATAAACCTCCATTCGGCAATGGGTGAATATCAGAAAGCCTTTGACGAGGAATGTGAGAATGTCAGGGCAGAGAAAGATGCAGAGTCCTCTCTCTTCGACCTTGACGGCAAGGTGTTTATGTACAGCTTCTTCAAGCCACGTGGTCACTACACTCGCAAGGAGAGTACACGACAGTATTTCCGTACCATGATGTGGTTGCAGAAGGGATGCCTCATGCGTGAGGAATCGCTCCAGCTCCGTCAGGCAATAAGCATGGCGCAGTTGCTCAACCGTTGTCATAAGGCTCGCAAGAACCTTGACCGAATCAATTCTGCCATCACGTTCCTTATGGGCGAACCAGACAACGTGTCAATCATGGAACTTGCCGACTTCATCGCCTCAAAGGGTTATAACGGCACAATATCAGATAACGAGTACCGCAGCATCAACTCATGGCTCAAGGATAAGTTCAAGACACGCAATCGTATCAAGCCTAAGCAGCAGATTGGTGCTCAGGATCAGTTGAACCTTATGCCACAGCGTTATATGTTCGACAGCGAGATTCTCGGTACTATGTATGACCCTAAGCCAAATGCTGACCGTGCCTATCCTTCAGGTCTTGACGTGATGGATATCCTCGGCGTACAGACAGCAACAAATGTGCTTGACGAGTTCTACAACAAGAACTGTCCTTGGGCAGATTACAAGAAGGAACGTACAAAGATTAAGACTGCCCTCAATGGCAAGATTGACTGGGACAAGACCATCTACAACAAGTGGATGAAGACTCTTGTCGAGCTTCAGAAGAAGGACAAGAACCAGCCAGGATTCATGAAGACGGAGATGTGGGGCATCAAGAACCTCAACACGGCTCTTGCTTCATGGGCACTCCTCAAGCATGATGCCATCCTCTATGGCGAGCAGCCTCTTGGAGCTGAATGTGGTGGAGGCGGCGAATTCCCTGACCCTTATCGTTATGGCTATGTTGAGCCTAACATCAAGTTCTGGGAAGAGATGCTGAAGTGTATCGACCTCACGGAGAGTATGCTCAAGAAGACAGGCTTTGCCGACGAGAAACTCTCGGATAAGGCTTACCAGCTTCGTAGCATGACAGAGTTCCTGCTCGAGTTCTCCAAGGATGAACTTGCGGGCAAGCCTATTGACCAGAGACGCCATGCAACGGTAATATATATAGGAGGTGCAATCGAGAATATCACACTCGGACTTGTTGACCCAGACATCACGTTTGATACATGGGATCAGGTCAAGGGTGCTGACCGTAGCGTGGCTCAGGTGGCAGACGTGTTTACACGTAACATCCTTGGCTGTGAAAAGCAGGGAATACTCCATGAGGCTACGGGTAATGCCAATATCATCTATGTTATTGTGAACATAGGTGGCGAGTACCGTCTCACACGAGGTGCGACATACAGCTACTACGAGTTTGTGCGTCCTATGGATGAGCGTCTGAATGACGAGGAGTGGCAGAAGATGTTGCTTGACGGTAAGGCTCCTGACGTACCAGAATGGTTTGCTCCTTGGTTGCTCGGCGGCAAGAAGGTTGATTGCGACCAGAGGTTCGTATATGGTAGTGGATGCTAAAAATAGTCACGTCTAATTTTTTTTGTGAGCATGAATTATCATTAATTTGCCACGAATTGTCATTGATTATTTGACGTTACAAACAACGACGAAAAATTATTTATGATAATTCGTGGCAAATTTATGATAATTCGTGTTAAAACTTAATACGTATTATTGGTGTGGTATGAAACGATTCCTGTTCATAGCATTCGTAGCACTTCTTTGCTCATGCAATAGTGGTGAACACAAGCAAGCGGGAGAGACCGCGTGCGATTCCCTTGAACTTGTGTTTACTGGAGACCTGTTACTCGACCGTGGTGTGCGTTCTGTTATCGAGCGACATGGCATCGAGTGGCTTCTTGATAGCGTGTCTCCCTTGTTCCATAAGGCAGATGCTGCTATTGTCAATCTCGAGTGTCCGCTCACGGATGTGACTACTCCCCAACCAAAGCAGTTTGTGTTCCGTGCCGATACACGTTGGGCGGACGACCTGCACAAGGCTGGCATTACGCACGCTTCGATGGCTAATAACCACAGCATGGATCAAGGCATACAAGGGTTGCGCTCCACATTCGAGTCGCTCACCCGTGCAGGTATCGTTCCTATGGGATGTGGTACGACTCCCGAAGAACGTATAGCCCCGGTCGTTGTACGTAAGGGCGACCTTGCCGTGGCTATATTTTCGAGTGTGCTCTTCCCGATAGAGAGCTGGTTCCCTAATCCCAAGGGACAGTATTCTCCATGTCAGGCAGGTGTCGAAGAACTGTCTGCAAGCATCCGTGAGTACAAGGCTGGTCATCCCGCACATCGTGTCGTCGCCTATCTCCATTGGGGTGTGGAGTATCAGGAGATGCCTACGCCATCTCAACGACGACAGGCAGCCAGCCTTGTCTATGCAGGGGCGGATGCCGTCATAGGTCATCATCCTCATGTTGTCGAACCGATGGGCAGGATAGATGGCAAACCTGTATTCTACAGTCTTGGTCATCTTGTCTTTGACGGTACTCGTCCCCAGACACGCCGAGGACAGATTGCCCGTCTCGTCATTCGTCCCGACACCCTCCTTGCCGAAGGCATCGACATCAGGATTGACAAATGCAAACCGATTGTGAATTAAGAATTAAGAGTTTAGAATTAAGATTTTCTCGCTTATGACAAAGATAGAAACAAAAGAGCAATACGAATGTGCACTCAAGAGAGTGGAACAACTTCTTCCGCTTGTGAATGACGATACGCCACGGACAGATCCAAATAGCATAGAACTGGAATTACTGTCAAATCTTGTGGCTGATTATTCTGAAGCGCATTATTCGTTGGGCGAGCCGTCATTGGTTGATATACTCAAACTGAGAATGTATGAAATGGGCTTGAACCAGAAAAGCCTTTCTGAATTGTTAGGCGTAAGCCCTTCACGAATCAGCGATTATATCTCTGGCAAATGTGAACCAACACTTAAAGTTGCGCGTGCAATGTCACGAACGCTTAATATTGACGCCAACATAGTGCTTGGCGTATGAGAATAACAAAACCGAACCTCCATGTTGAGGCTCGGTTTTTTGTTTTCTTGTATTTATAAAATTGTTATAACGCTTTCCCAAAAACAATTTAAATCAATCGTATTTATTCAAATAATTTTCTTCGAGGCTTGGATTTGTTTCTAATGTTGTATTTGAAAAGGTAATCAATAGCATCTTGACAATTGCATTTCGCAGATAATTCCATAATATAATTTCCAGAAGATTCATCACCAACATTGTATAATGACTTTGCATATGTGTACAAACACTCTCCAATATCCTTGTTGTTTATTCCTTTGGAACTAATTTCTTTCTCAGATGTATTGTATTTCTCGAAGAAACATTTCAAAGCTTTTTTATGATATTTGATTGATTCGCTGTAATCTTTACAATCCATGTAGCACAAAGCGATTTGAATATATCCTTGGCCTGGATTTAATCCCAATTTGGTAGCTAAAGAAATTGTTTTTTCAAAGTAAAGAATGGCGTTGTTGGTATCTAATTTATATGAATAACTCATTCCAATGCTGTACATTACGTCGCATGAATATTGGTCAGGTTCTTCATCGCGGCATTTTATCTCCCATTTTTTTCCATATTTTATTGCTTCGTCATATTGCTTTGTGAGTACTAGGCAACGCATAATCATATAATAACTATATGTTGACATTTCACGATAATCAAAAACCTTTTTGAATCCTTCTAAAGACGCATAATAATTCCTGTTTTTGAAATCTTCTTTGGCTTTTGTGTAGATTTTGTCCAATTCTTCGTCACTATAATCTCCTACGTAGTCGTTGACTATAAGCTTATCACCATTTAAGGAGATATGACCCAATTTTTGAATTGCTGTTTGACCTAATAGCAGAGGCGCATTTTGGCTGCTAAGCACAACTGCCTCCACATTTTTTAAATGAATGCCTGATATGTCAATGTCTTTTATGTTGATGACTACGTTGTCATGAATCGTTCCATCTGCTGTTTGAACTTTACCACTACCAAGTATATCTTCCTTTGAAATATAATCATTGTCATATAAAAAGTTTGCCGTTGATTCTGACAAACTAACAGAAGATGCACCTGTGTCGAAAATCATCTTCATCTTTGCGCCATTTACAGAGCATGATATCTTAAACACACCATTATCTTTCTGCATTTGAATTATTTTTTGAGCCATTGCAGATATGGAGAACAGTATATAAACTGATAAAATGAAGAACTTTCTAATCATAATTCAGATGTTTTTTGTTGATTAGTTACTCTAATCTTTATTTCTTTACCCTATTTGATGTTTGTCAGATTTTTCTTACCTTTTTCTTAACTTCTGCAGGTTTGTGATGACATGTATTTGTTAAAAAATCTATAATGAATTCTCTTTGCTTTTTGTTGTGAACGCCAATAGATTCAATGTCATTCCATGTGAAATCTAATGTGTATCCGTGTTTGATTAGTTCATTTCGTTTCTTTTCTCGGAAATCCTTGTCGTGAAATTCTTCTGGGTCTAGGTAAAATGCTTCATAGTTTTGAACCAATGGGACGTATCTCCATTCACGTTCTGTATAGAACTGTGTTTTGTCTTGTGACCATTGGTTTTTTTTGTCATTCCAGTAGTATCCTTCATATTGTTTGAAATATGCCATCATCATACTGGTAAATCGAACTTCATTTGATATTTCTTTATGAGTATGGAGCATACGTTCTGCAATATCATTAATCATACATAGGAATAGGGCAGAGACAACTGATTCTCTATTATAATAGATTACATTGGAAAGTCCATTGTTTTTTGCCCATTCTTTGTTCATCTGTATAAAACAATTCTTTTTGAATTTCTTTAGATGTGTTTTTACTTCAACATCCAAGAGGTCTGCAAAGCATACCATTGCAAAAGCAAAGTTCGTTGGCTCATTCAAGTATTCGGTTCTTTCATAACAATACGATGGCCAAAATGCTTCTGATTTTAGGATGTTGAATAAACTTTCAAAATCCGTACAATGATAAAGTTTTGTTTCCTCCATATTAATATTATGCCGAAGTTTTTTGTGTGACTTTATACTCAATCATTATAAATCCATGCTTAGCTATCCTTTGATACATTGAATCTCATGATGCCAAGGTGTGCCCCTAAAATTAGGAAGTAAATACTTCGAAAAAAGCATTATTACTTATTTCTTCTTGTGATAGATGAAAATACCTGCAACTGTAGCAATGGCGCCTATACAAGCAGCTATAGCAGTGCCTGTTGCCTCCTTGTAAACAGCATAAATTATAACGCCACTTAGAACAATAACGCAAAGTGTAGAGCAAATCATGGAGAATTTAACTGTTGTCAAACGACTTTCAAGTTCTGCTTTTTCCATGTCTTGCCTATGTTTTGCTTGTTTTTCTGCCATTGTAATAATTCTATCAGCAGCATTTTCACAAGCCTCATTATACTTTATAAGTTCCGAAGCTGGTGGAATAGGACCTGAATACTGTTGCTGTGCGAGAACCACGTTTTGCATAGTTTTATCTTTGTTCATACTGCTTCATTGCGTGTCTTAAGTCATCACCTACTGCTTTCCAATCAGAGATTATGCTTTCCTCATCACTCTTAATATGACAAGGAGGAAATGGATTGTCTGCCAGTCCAAACATAAATAACACGCTTTGTATAATTAATTTGTAATTCATATTTCTTTGTCTTCTTTTATAAATGACAAGCAAAAATACAACTTTTTTTTGTTAGATTATGTTTTTTCTACTTTTTTTTTGTCTAAACCAATTTTTTTTGCTTTTTTATCTGTGAATTCAGCTCTGTTGTTTCATAGCAGCCAATAACTTGTGTTTTTGTTGGTTCTTTTCTATTTCTGAACAAAAAAGCCTAATTGATAGTTTTGCATTCTTAAATTAAAATCATTGTCACGCCTCCCTTTTGTTCACATTTTTATCACCTCGTCAAAATGGATGATACGTATGAATGAAGTCTGTCATACGTATCATTGATTTCATTGAAAGCTTTCGTTGTCTCTCACCAAAGCTTTCGTTGCATCTCACCAAAGCTTTAGTTTGATTCATTCAAAGCTTTCGTTGAATTGATTGAAATTTTTAGATGGTTTTGTTTGATTTTTTGCACACATTTATTTGTGTTAGGGAGAAGATGAGCCTTTTTATCTTTAATGATGCTTTTATATCCTTAATTTTGAATTATGCATTATACATTATGAATTATGCATTATGAATTGTGAATTATGAATTTATTTCCCTACCTTTGCACTCAGAAAAATAAAACGCGATTAAATAACCCAATGAGAAAGTTTAAGTTGATCTTATGTATGCTGTCTGTGGTTGCCGTTGCAAGCGCACAGACAGATTCCATTTGTGGATATGTGTGTGATGACAAGGGCGCACCCCTTGATTATGTCAATGTGTTGCTGGGACAGGCAAGCGACTCGTCCATGGTGCAGTGGGCGGTTACTGATGCTCAGGGATACTTCGCCATGCCTCGTGATGCAAGGGGTGGTTACCTCAAGGCTTCGTCCATGGGTTATGGCACGGTGTATGTGAACGACTTGGCGTCGTCACCCGTTAGGATTGTACTCCGACAGAGTGACCTGATGCTGGGTGGAGTGACGGTCAAGGGCTTCCGTCCTTCGGTCAAGATGACTAAGGAAGGCTTCTCTACAGGTGTGGAGGGTACGCCTATTGCCATGGCTGGTTCGGCATCTGATGTGTTGGAACAGATACCTATGGTGCAGAAGGATGGTGACAATATTCAGGTGTTTGGCAAGGGTACGCCTATTGTCTATGTCAATGGCAGACGCTTGCGTGACTTGACGGAACTGGAGAGCATCAAGTCGCAGGACGTGAAGAATGTGGAGGTCATAACAAACCCAGGTTCCAAGTATGATGCCACGGTGCAGTCGGTAATAAAGATTTATACCAAGAAGCCTGTGGGTGAGGGATTCGGTGCAGACTTGACTTCGTATCTCCGTAGGTCTTCAGTATGGAGGACAAAGGACATGGTTGCCTTGAAATACCGTAAGGGTAGGGTGGAGCTGTTCGACGAGGTGTCATACACTGGCGGTGAAGTCAAGTCGTATTCGGATAACATCCAGACGGTGCTCGGTACGACGGATTGGACACAGCAGTTGCATACGGACGTACACGTGGTGACTAAGTCGATGAACAACACGTTCTCCTGCAACGTGGAACTGGCAAAGGATAATTTTGTCGGTGCAAGATACAAGACAAGTTTCCTTATCGACTATGACCAAGATGCGGACATACGAAGCACCGTGAATGACAATGGTGACAAGGAGGAGTTCTTCACCAAGAATAAGGCTAAAGAAAAGAGTCCTGCCGGTCATCAACTCAACGTGTATTACGCTGGTAAGGTGAAGGACTGGGACATCAACCTCGATATTGACTATGTGAACAATAAATCGACATCGGAGAATGAGTATCTGGAGTCGAGCAACAAGGGCGTGAACCGCCGTGTGTCGCCAGTCAATGACATCCGCAACTCGCTCTTTGCATCTCGCCTCGTGTTTGAAGTGCCTCTGTGGAAGGGAGCATTCACGTACGGTGCGGAATATACCTATGTGTCACGTAAGGATGACTATGTGGATGAAACAGGAAACGTGCCAACCACATACAGCACGCTCAAGGAAGGCAACATCATGCCATTCGTGGAGTATTCGCGCATGACACCTGTCGGCCAGCTTACCCTTGGAGTGAGAAATGAGAATGCCAAGTTTGAATATTACGACAACGGTGTGAAGTCGGACGATAAGAGTCGTTCGTACAGTCAGTGGTTCCCAAGCCTCACGCTCGGAACGCGGATAGGTGGAGTGACGACTCAGCTCTCTTTCTCTGGTAAGACAAGCCGCCCTTCATATCGTCAGTTGAGCAACGACATGGTGTATGCTAACCGCTTTACATGGCAGACTGGTAATCCACTTCTCAAGCCTGAGTACATCTATGACTTTACTGTCACGACTATATGGAAAAAGCTTATGTTCAATGTCAGCTACAAGGACGTGAACGATGCCATCTTCTATTCGGGAGAGAGAATGGTGTATGAGTCAACGCCAGTCACGAAGATAGCCTTCGAGAATGTACCCCATTGGCGAATGCTCGTGGCTTACGTCAATTATAGCCCAACGATAGGAATATGGCGTCCTAATGTATCATTGTCTTTGCAGAAGCAGTTCTATACGTACAATGATGGCTTTGTGTCACGTAAGCTGAACAAGCCTATTCCTTATTTCGACTTCCGCAACAACGTGATGCTTGGCAAGGACATGATAGCCTACGTGTCATTCGTTTATCAGGGTAAGGGTAATTACCAGAACATGGACGAGAATAAGGATATGAGTGTGCTCAGCGTTGCCTTGACCAAGACGTTTATGGATGGTAACCTCAGCGTGAAGATTGAGGGTAACGACTTGTTCCGTGGGCGACGTGACGGTAACTTGCTTTACTTCCCAGGCATGACTATTGATAACTCCAACACATACGACAGCCGTTATGCTGCCATAACCGTAAGGTACAAGTTCAACCAGTCAAAGTCGAAGTACAAGAGCCAGAGTGCCGTTGAAAGGGAACTCAACCGCTTGTAGGATAGAATTAACAATCTGATTTGATTAAGAGCTAAGAATTAAGGCTTGGAATAATGAGGCGCATGGCTTCGTTGTCCTAGTCTTAAATCTTGGCTCTTAATTTATAACTCA
>R24__coassemble_566_pt1 | contig 24248 bp, 13 predicted proteins | sample R24__metabat2_low_PE_026 | metagenome-assembled genome bin R24
TCACAGAGCCAACTCCAACATTCTCTGCTTGCTTCGGTCAGGCATTCCTTGAGCTTCACCCAACAAAGTATGCTGAGGAGCTCGTTAAGAAGATGAAGAAGTCAGGTGCTAAGGCATACCTCGTAAATACTGGTTGGAACGGTACAGGTAAGCGTATCTCTATTCCAGATACTCGTGGTATCATCGACGCTATCCTCGATGGTTCTATCCTCAAGGCTGAGACTAAGAAGATCCCTATGTTCGACTTCGAGGTTCCAACAGCTCTTCCAAACGTAAACCCAGCAATCCTCGACCCACGCGACACTTATGCTTCTGCATCTGAGTGGGAGGTTAAGGCTAAGGATCTTGCTGCACGTTTCATCAAGAACTTCGCTAAGTACACTACTAACGAGGCTGGTAAGGCTCTCGTTGCTGCTGGTCCACAGCTCTAATAGAGTACTTAACTTGACAATATTAAGGCGACATCCAATTTTGGATGCCGCCTTTTTTTGTATTAGGAATTGATTTTATAGGATTGAACGAAAAATATCATAGTATATATTTTAAGCATAAATTACCATTAATTTGCCACGAATTATCATGAATATAAATTTCTATATTATCGAAATCTATTCATGAAAATTAAATTGTTACGTAAATATATTAATGATAATTCGTGGCAAATTAATGGTAATTCGTGTAAAAAACAAAAGACTAATATTGTACCAAGTTATTCTTAAATCATATCATAAGAACTAAAATAAAAAAAAATATAGAAAAATTTATACCTTTTTTTCATTTGCAATTGAGTTGCATTTATTAGTTCATACCTTTGCAGCATAATTTTAATAGAAGTAGTAAATAGTAGTCAAACGAAATAATAAGAAGTAAATAGACAAGACATTTGTCCTTTTACTACTCTTTATTTCTTTTAACTTCCTTTTTACTCCAAAAAACTAAAAAGTATGAAAGAAATATTTGATTTGATTAATGAGATGTCCCCATTCCTTTTGTTGGGATTTCTTTTGGCAGGATTGATGCATTCATTTGTGCCTAATACATTATATACACGTTATCTGTCACGTAATAGTATCAAGTCGGTAATATATTCTGCGCTCTTCGGAGTACCGCTTCCTTTATGTTCATGTGGTGTAATACCAACAGCCATGTCTTTGCGTCGTGAAGGCGCTTCTAAGGGCTCTGTAGTGTCTTTCCTTGTATCTACTCCACAGACAGGCGTAGATTCCATCATAGCAACTTATTCGCTTATGGGACTTCCTTTTGCCATTCTTCGTCCTATAGTAGCATTTGTGACAGCTATCTTTGCAGGTCAGATGGTTAATGTGTTTGATGATGATACTGCTGTTGAGGTAAAGGAAATAAAGGAAACACATAATCACGAACATCATTCATTTATGTATAAGATAAAGGAGGCACTTGAATATGCTTTCTTAGACATGATGGAAGATATAGGCAAATGGCTTGTTATAGGTCTTGTTGTTGCGGGACTTATTACAGTACTTGTTCCTGACAGTTTCTTTGAAGTATTCAAGGATAACTCACTATTGAGTATATTGTTCGTATTGTTATTTAGTATTCCTATGTACCTTTGTGCCACAGGTTCTATTCCTATTGCCGTAGCACTTATGCTCAAGGGTCTTACTCCTGGTGCTGCACTTGTATTGCTCATGGCAGGACCAGCATCAAATATGGCATCTATATTGGTTATAAACAAGGTACTTGGACGTAAAACATTGATTATTTATCTTCTTACCCTTATCTGTGGTGCAATAGTATTTGCATTGGGAATAGATAACCTCCTTCCTCGTGAATGGTTCGTACCTAACATAGCAGCAGCTCATGGCGATTGTTGTGACGAAGGTTCATCTTGGTTCTCCATTGGATGTACAATATTGATGTGTATATTGCTCATTAATGCCTTTATAAATAAATATAGAGGTAAGTCACATTGCCATTGTCATGACCATGGATGTGGATGTGGTGAAGACCATTGTGAATGTGACTGTGAGGATGATGAGACATTATCATTCCATATTAAGGGAATGAACTGTAATCATTGTCGTACGAATGCTGAGAAGGCTTTATTGAGTGTATCTGGTGTAGAGTCAGCATCTGTCATACTTGAAGGTGGCAGTGCTAATGTAACAGGACATGATGTAGATAAGTCAGCCATAGCTTCTGCCTTGAGTGATTTAGGCTTTGAGGCGGAATTCTGATAATCCTTAAAGTAGGATTTTTTAAACGAAAATTTAGAAAATTAAAGAAAATTTATTTTAATCTAAAGTTTATTATTTATGCGCTCCGATATTAACCGAAGGCATAGATTTGAAATTAAAGTTTTAACATTAGAAAAATTTTCTTTAATTTTCTAAATTTTCGTTTTATTAAAAAGGTTCTTCTGCCAAAATTAAAATCGCTCAAAAAGGGCGATTTTTTTTTGTGTACGCATAGAAAATCATTTTGTATCACGATGTGTGCAAATTGTACTGATAAGGTCTCTTTACTTCAATTTCTTTTTACTCCTCTTTACTACATTAGAAGTAAAATCCGAAACTTGAGTTAAATAAAATCTGTGTTTATGTGCATTTTTCTTTCATTTTTCTTGGCTATATGTGTTGTAATGTTTACATTTGTCGCAGAAATGTTAAATAAAATATGTTTTCGGGTATTAATTATATGTGCCTCTTGTAGGAGGTACGTTTCCTCGTTAGCATAATATATTGTGTTAATTACATGAGAGATTTGTTTGAAAATAGAAATAATGAAAATAACGGTCAAAATATTTGGTCGTTACAAATAATTCATTACTCTCTCTCTCTCTCTCTCTCTTAGTACTTACTATAATAAAGATATAATATTATGTCCGTTCGGACACACTTCGGTGTGTCTGGACGGACTTGTTTCGTTATATCATGTTAACTTTAATTATTTTTTTATATTTAATTATTTTATGGTGAAAGAAAATTATGTGGCACCTCATACAGAGGTGCGCAAGTCAAGCCTTCGCGCTTCGATTCTTGCAGGTAGTCAAACAGTTGTGAAAGCTCATGACATGGGATTTGACGGTGGGGTGGTTAATGGTCAGAGTGTTTCTACTGCACGCGCTCGTGCTAATATGAGCATCGACTAAGTCTATCTAATTGAAAAACTTGAAAAAATGGTAACAATGAAAAAGACATTTTGGGGAATCCTTCCAATGGCTCTGCTTGCTTCTTGTACTTCAGAACTTGCAGAGGTAGAGAACAACGTTACAAATGATAACGTGGACAAAGTAACAGTAAGAGTTAATCCATTTGAGTTTGAGGATGGTACACGTACCTTGCTCACAGCTTCTGACAATGGAATAACATTCTCATGGGCTAATTATGATGCGATTGGTGTCTTCCCAGTTGAGCCAACTACCAACAGTCAGGCTAAGCAGGTGCTTGATGTGCCTACTGATTGTGAGGACAACGACGCTCACTATGCTTCATTCGACGGTGCTGGATGGGGATTGAAGTTAGGCAATACGTATGCTGCATATTCTCCTTATCAGAATCTGGAGTCTGATGTTACATACGATCAAGTGCCTTTCGACCTCACAGGACAAGATGGTACTCTTGCTACATTAGGAACTAAATACGATTATATGTATGCTCCATCAAAACCTTACAGCGAGCATATAGCAAGCCCAAGCCATTCACATGAGGTTGTGTTTGATTTCAAACATGCTGTATCTGTCATTCAGCTTAAGCTCACTTTGCCTGTAGCTGCTGATTGGAAGTATGTGTCACTTGCCAATAGAGCTGGTGATAAGGTGTTCAAATGGAATGGAACATTGAATGTAGCAACTGGTGACACAACTTGCACAGATATGAGGACATTCATGATGCTCTTCCTTAATAACGTAAAGACTACTGCAGCTAATCAGGAGGTTACGCTTTACATGTCTGTACTCCCAACTACAACTGGTGACCTCTCTGTCTATGCTACAACTACGGACGGCAGAGTGTATGAGGCAGGATTTCCAAGCAAGACTCTCGTTGCAGGTAAGGCTTACCGCTATGCTGCAATTCCTACATTTATTACAACTTCAGGCTCAGAGAGCGGTCATGACTGGTTGAATATTGGTATGCCTTCAGGACTTAAGTGGGCAACTATGAATGTAGGCGCATCTTCTCCAACTGACTACGGAAATATGTTTGCATGGGCTGAAACTAAGACGAAGGAAGGTACAAGCGGCTCATATTCTTTTGGTGGCATCAAGTATAGTAATAATAGTAGTGGTACACAATTCTCTAAATATGTTACAGACTCTAATTCTGGAACTCCAGATGGTCTTAGTACTCTTCAGCCTGAAGATGATGCAGCTTCTGCAAACTGGGGCGGTAGTTGGCGTATGTTTACTCGAGATGAGGCAATAGAATTGTATTATAGTTCTGTTTCATTTGTAGCAACTTCATTCAATAATGTTACCAGAAATGGTGTTCTTGTTGTAGGACGAAATGGACGTGAGATATTCTTGCCAGCTGCAGGTATATCTTTCTATTATAATTATTATTATGATAGAGACAATGGAGGTAACTATTGGGGTTCATCACTTGCTGAAGGATATAATGGTACGGCATGGTTCTTATCAGCAAATCCAAAGAAGGGTACAATTAATCCGTTTGTCCGTTGGGATCGTTATTACGGAATGTCAATTAGACCTGTAGTCAAGTAATATTAGTCATAATGGGGTAAATGATGATTCATCATTGAATCATTTTAGCTCTAATCTCTGATAATTGAAAATAGTAAGGCGGATAGGATGTTTTGTCTTATCCGCCTTTGTCATGTGATTACATAACAAGCCAGATTGATGGGAAAAATATATGGACAGAATAAATATATATGCCAAATTGTCATAATAAAACAGGACTAAATGTCAATAAGTGTGCCATAATGTGAATAATATCACTTATGGCATTCTTTTTGTATATGCTATTGATGTGCAAGATTACACCACAAGCGTAGTGATGCACAGCTTACACTTGAATAATATTAACATTAAAATAGGAGATTAAACTATGAACATTCAACCATTAGCAGACAGAGTTCTTGTTCTTCCTGCACCAGCAGAAGAGAAGACAGTTGGAGGTATTATCATTCCTGACACAGCAAAGGAAAAGCCACTTCAGGGCGAAGTAGTTGCCGCTGGTAACGGAACTAAGGATGAGGAGATGATCCTCAAGGTTGGTGACAAGGTACTTTATGGCAAGTATTCTGGTACTGAAATCGAGTACGAGGGTGTCAAGTATCTTATGATGCGTCAGTCTGACGTTCTTGCAATCTTAAAATAATAATGCCACGTGACCCATAAAGGGGACGGCATGCAGATAAGATTTATAAATAGTTTTCTTTCATTTGCTTTATTATCATTATTCATGATGATAAAATTGCGGATGGTTAAATAGTAAATAAAATTATGGCTAAAGATATTATTTTCAATATAGAGGCTCGTGAGCAGTTGAAGAAGGGTGTTGATCAGCTTGCTAATGCAGTAAAGGTAACACTTGGTCCTAAGGGACGTAACGTAATCATCGAAAAGAAGTTTGGTGCTCCACACATCACTAAGGATGGTGTGACTGTAGCTAAGGAGATTGAACTCTCTGATGCATTCCAGAACACAGGTGCACAGCTTGTTAAGTCAGTAGCATCTAAGACTGGTGATGATGCAGGTGATGGTACAACAACTGCTACAGTACTTGCTCAGAGCATCTGCTCTAACGGTCTCAAGAACGTTGCTGCCGGAGCTAATCCAATGGACCTCAAGCGCGGTATTGACAAGGCTGTTGCTAAGGTTGTTGAGCATATCAAGGCTCAGAGTGAGCAGGTAGGCGACAACTATGACAAGATTGAACAGGTTGCTACAGTATCTGCCAACAACGATGGCGAGATAGGTAAGCTCATTGCTGATGCAATGAAGAAGGTTTCAAAGGATGGTGTCATCACAATCGAGGAGGCTAAGGGTCGTGAGACAACTATCGGTGTCGTTGAGGGTATGCAGTTTGACCGTGGTTATCTCTCTCCATACTTCGTTACTAATACAGAGAAGATGGAGTGCGAGATGGAGAACCCACTCATCCTTATCTATGACAAGAAGATTTCTAACCTTCAGGAGTTCCTTCCAATCCTCAACCCAGCTGCACAGACAGGACGTCCAATCCTCGTCATTGCTGAGGATGTAGAGTCAGAGGCTCTTACTACACTCGTAGTAAACCGTCTCCGTGCTCAGCTCAAGATTTGTGCTGTCAAGGCTCCAGGATTCGGTGACCGTCGTAAGGCAATGCTTGAGGATATCGCAATCCTTACAGGTGGTATCGTTATCTCAGAGGAGAAGGGCTTGAAGCTTGAGCAGGCTACTATCGAGATGATGGGTTCTGCTGAGAAGGTTACTATCACTAAGGACAACACTACTATCGTAGGTGGTAAGGGTAAGAAGGAACTTATCCAGGACCGTGTAAACCAGATTAAGAACGAGATTAAGAACTCTACATCTGACTACGACAAGGAGAAGCTTCAGGAGCGTCTTGCTAAGCTCTCTGGTGGTGTGGCTGTTCTCTATGTAGGTGCTGCATCAGAGGTAGAGATGAAGGAGAAGAAGGACCGTGTTGACGATGCTCTCTGTGCTACTCGTGCTGCTATCGAGGAAGGAACTATTCCTGGTGGTGGTGTAGCTCTCATCCGTGCCATCGAATGCCTTGAGGGTCTTGAGGGCGAGAATGCTGACGAGACAACTGGTATCAAGATTATCAAGCGTGCCATCGAGGAGCCACTTCGTCAGATTGTAGAGAACGCTGGTCTTGAGGGTTCAGTAGTTGTAGAGAAGGTACGTAACCAGAAGGGTGACTTCGGTTACAATGCTCGTAAGGATACATACGAGAACCTTCGTGAGTCAGGTATCATCGACCCTGCTAAGGTAACTCGTGTAGCTCTTGAGAACGCAGCATCTATCGCTGGTATGTTCCTTACTACAGAGTGTGTAATCTGTGATGCTAAGGAAGATAAGCCAGAGATGCCAATGGGTGCTCCAGGCATGGGTGGCATGATGTAATAGTAAAAGAAGCTTTACATAATCATAAAAATGAAGAGGAACAGGATTTCGGTCTTGTTCCTCTTTTTTTATGTGTATTATTGTGTAGTACGTCGGGCACGTACTGCCAGTACGTACCCGAACGTACTAAGAGTACGTCACGGTCGTACTATGAGTACGTGCGCGACGTACTTTTACTAAATGCCTATATAGTCTTTAAATATCCTCAAATGGTATTTCGAGTTGTCCATCACCAAGGAGGTTAAAGGTCATGCGGTGGTATGGCGTTGTACCATGTTCCTTTATTCCCTTACGGTGAGCCTTGGTAGGATAGCCAGCATTCTTGTCCCAGCCATAGAAAGGATATTCGTTGTGAAGCTCCTTCATATAGTCATCGCGATATGTCTTTGCAAGAATACTTGCGGCTGCAATGCTTAGATACTTGCCATCACCCTTCACAATCGTCGTGTGAGGCACTTTATTTCCGTCAGCGTCCTTGTATTCATAGAAACGGTTTCCGTCGATTAGGAGCGCTTCTGGACGTGTTTTAAGCCCATCTATTGCACGGTGCATGGCTGTGATGCTTGCCTTGAGTATGTTTATCTTGTCTATCTCCTCTGCTGTGACTATTCCGAGACTCCATGCAATTGCATCACGTTCTATCTCTTCACGCAAGGCATAGCGTTGCTTTGCTGTGAGTTGTTTTGAGTCATTCAACTTGTCATTTTGATAGTCCTTTGGAAGGATTACTGCAGCAGCATATACGCTTCCTGCAAGACATCCTCTTCCTGCCTCGTCACATCCTGCCTCTATGAGGTCTTTGTTTAAGTATGGTAGTAACACTAAATTAAATTAAAAATTAATAATTCAAAATTCATAATTATTTATTCCCTTGGTAACTACTCCCCGTCCTGAAAGGCGAATGAGGGCGCAGAAGAGAGACTAAATGTCTCTCTGTCCCGAAATGAGGGGAGAGCAGTGCCCTGCTCGACGGAGGAACGGGGTTGGGGGAAGGTCATTAAGGTTGATTAAGGTCAGCTATCAATTCCTTCATACCCTCTGATGCACCTTTCTTGATGTGTGTTATGCCTAATCGTCTGTCATAGTTCACATCCTTTGGGTCGATGAGGTATATCTTACAATGGCTGGTGGTGTATGAGAGAAGTCCTGCTGCAGGATATACATTGAGTGAAGTACCGATGACTACGAGTATGTCTGCCTTGTGTACTTCATCTATGGCAGGTTCAATCATAGGAACGCTTTCGCCAAACCATACGATGAATGGACGTAGCTGACTTCCATCCTTTGCCTTGTCACCCATCTTGATGTCGAGGTGGTCTTCTGGCAGAGTGATGATACAATTAGGGTCATTTGGATTCTTTGATGATGTAGCCTTCATGAGTTCGCCATGAAGATGAATAATCTTTGTGCTTCCTGCCACCTCGTGAAGGTTATCCACGTTTTGTGTAATGACAGTTACGTCATATCTATCCTCAAGACTTGCTACGAGTTTATGTCCTTCATTAGGCTTTACTGTGAGCAACTGATGACGACGTTCGTTGTAGAAGTTCTGTACCAGTTCAGGGTCTCTCATATATCCCTGAATACTTGCTACAGCCTCTACTGGATACTTCTCCCATAAGCCGTCACTATCGCGGAATGTGCTTATACCGCTCTCTGCGGACATTCCTGCACCAGTAAGGAAAACTAATTTCTTCATATCGTTTATGTTTTTGACTTTGTGACAAAAGTATGAATAATAATTGATATTTTGGTGATGAGTGTAAAAAATTATTTATCTTTGCGACGAAAAATTTCAACATACATATCATTAATCAAAACAACCATTATTAAAATAATTTTGTACACCTACTTATGAAATATATATTAACCATATTATCATCGATACTCTTTAGTGTTTCGTATGCCCAGCAATGGGGAGTTACGGAGCATCCTCGCTTTGTGAGGACAGATAGAATGCATGTGGTAAGGCAGAATGTTCATGCAGATGACATCATGACAACTGATGTGCGTAGCAGGTCAGTAGATATAAGTATTTCTGGAATCTTGCCAAGTGAGGTTAAGCCTCTGTTGGCAAAGACTAATCTGTGGCATCAGTATGAGCTTCCATATAAACGCTTTACTCCTGTGATTGAAGGTCAGCACTGCCCTACTGGTTGTATAGCCCTTGCCATGTCGCAGGTGATGCACTATTATCGTTATCCTGAGCGTGGTATTGGCAGCAACCAGTATATAGACAGTCTCGGATGTAAGGAAACGCTATATTCAGACTTTTCATCTCATGTGTATGACTGGAACAATATGCTCTATGAGTATGACCATACAGAGTATAACGATATTCAGGCAGATGCAGTTGCAAGACTTCAGTATGATTGTGGAATTAGTGTCAATATGCGTTACGGTAAGGATGCAAGTGGTGCTATATCTGTCAGGCAACCTATTGCTCTCGTCAATAATTTCGGTTATGACAAGGGTGCACAGATATACTATCGTGACTTCTACACATACGATGAGATGCAGATGATGCTGAAGAATGAGCTTGCCAATAAAAGACCTGTACTTATCTCGGGTACAAACATGGATAATAGTCACGCTTTCGTCATTGACGGATATAATGAAGATGACGAGTTTCATATCATGCTTGGTAATCCTGATGGTCAGGCTGACAACTGGACTACATTAGAGAACATGACAGCTGATGACTATAATTATGGTAAAGGCACTCCTGAGAATGGATTCAACATACTACAGTCTTTCATCCTTGGCATACAACCAAAGACAAAGGATTCGGATGCCAATGAGCATCATCTGTTTGTATTTAGGAATATATCAGCATTGATACAGAAGGCCGGAAGGAACGATTCATTCACTATTGCCACTAATGACCTATGCAATGTAGGTTGTAATCTTCATGAGGACTCTGTGTCGTTGATGCTCGTGAAGAATAATCAACTTGTCATGCCTCTATATACATACTCGCATGAGTTCCTACTTGAGGAGGTTGATGACACAACATATTGTGATACTTTAGATATTGTTTTTCCAAAGAACATTACTGCCGGACAGTACAATATAGTGCCTATGTACAAGGACAATGGTAAGTGGAAAGAAGCACGCACTTGTATTGGCACTCCTAACTACCTAATGGCAGATATAAGCAATGAAGGTATCATCCTATCCTCTGATACTGCCAATACGGCATACATCACACTTGAAGGCATAACAGTGCCAGACTTGATGTTTAATGCTTATGCTAATGATTTTAGCATTACTCTCAAGGCGCACAATACAGAGATATGTGGACGTGTGTATGTGAAGTTGGAGGCATTGACCGAAGGAGGAAAAGACTTCTATCTACAGCGTCATGGTATTACTATGAAGAAGAATGAGGAGAAGTGTTATCACTATAGCGCAAGTAAGGTGTGGCTACATAAACTCGGAAAGTACAGGCTGCACGTGTATTATGAGTCCAACCTCTTTACGGATGAACTTATCGAGTTACCATTACCAAACGAAGTGATAATAGACTTCATTGATAGGTCGCACATACAGATTGCTTCCTCTATATCTCCGATTAGTACGGCTGTACTGAACTAAGAAAAGACCATTTAGGCGAACTCGTCTAAATGGTCTTTTCATATTATTCTGAATTGATGTCTCGTTAAGTGTGAAAGTCTTTGTTTTCTATCTCACTATAAGTATCTTTGCACATGCTCCTTCCTTTCCGTTCTCATCTGTACAGAGAATATAGAAGATGCCTGAGCCACATTTCTTGCCTGAGTCATAACAGCAGTTCCAGGTGAACATACCGCCTTCGCTCTTGCCAGTATAGACAAGTTTGCCAGCAGCACTTACTACCCTTACGTCAGAGTTGTACATAAGTCCTGTGACTTTTACATCTCCATTGTATTCTGGTCTTACAGGGTTAGGATAAACCTTGAGTGTGCTGTCATCCATACTGTCTGAAGGGTCAGTGGCATTACCCATGTATGAACATAGACCCATGTATGTGGCAAAGAATACTTCACCTGTCTTTCCGTTTATGGCAATATCATTTATATTGTCTGAGATAAGTGGTGAGTTATCTTTGGTAAAATGCTCTATTATCTCTTGTCCGTCAGCACTTATGAGATACACACCGTTAGTGGCAGTACCAATCCATTTACGGTTTCCACCATCTACTGCAATACACTTTATCTCTACGCCTGAGAGAAGATAGTCGGCAAGGTTAGTACCGTCGTTTCTTGCAATCTTAATCTGATTGAGCGTGTTTGTTCCTTTTAACAGTTTATCTGTGTCGTATGCTACGAACAAGCCTCTGTCATTACCAATCCACACAGCACCGTCGATGTCCTCGGTAGCACACCACCATATGTCTGGTGAAGGAGATATTTGTGTTCCATCCTGATTCTTGAAGTCAGCGATAAACACTTCCTCGTCATCCTTCTGAGTGTTGATAGTGCCATTGGTGTTGATGATAAGTACACCTGCTTTGGATGCCACACCAGTAATATTATCATAATTAGTGGTTCTACGGCTATTTACCCATACATATCCCTTGGAATCAATCATGGTTTTATCCATATTAGGATATCTTTTGATACTGTTATTTACATAGCTAATCCACTTTTCATCCTTTGTGAGTATATGGATAATGGTATCCACTGCACTATTTAGCATCCACAGATTACCGTCTTTGTCGTATTGAAGACCATCTATACGCAAATACTGGTCATTATTTTTTATGATACTTCTTAAAGGTGAATTATTAAGAGTATAATGCTTGATAAGCTTGAAGTTTCTGAACTCAAACAAGCCACCACCTTTTGAAGACAAAAAATGATGATTGACATCGTAAGGGTCTTGTGCAATATCTGTAATATTTTTGTAGTATTTTGTCTTGTCGGCAGAAGATATTTCCTTTTCGTCAAATGCTTTCCATCTTTCGTCTTCATACCACATGGCAGTTCCCTTGTAGGTTGATTCTGGGTAATACCAGTTACCACCGCTCACAAGGAGTCTGTCTCCAACAAAATGGAGCTTATAAGCATAGTTACGTAGAGGACTGTCGGGGATATACTTCGATACCTTGTTGAGTGCACTTGTGTCGTTCACATTCTCGTTCACAGCACTAGCGTACTCTTCATCATTCTTCAGTTCCTCGTTCGTAAGGAATGTCCAGTTTTCCTTGTCAAGGAGATTGTCTTTTTTATTTCCTACATACGAACCTTTGGATGTAAGAGCAAATATCTTATTTTGACTTATCTTGGCATCCTTAATGACATCGTTGAGTTGATACAAGTTTTCGTAGTAGTAATCTTTCATATTGATTACCACAAGTCCGATGTTTAGTGAGATGTATGCCTTATTTCCTGCAATGCTGATGCTGTTGATTGTCTTGTCCTGAAACGATTTGTTCTTGAACTCAGGTAGGTTATGAACTCCACCGTTCATGTTCATTATGTCTATATTGCCGTTGGTGTAGAGAATGATGAGGCTATGTGTTTCCTTGCTGTATGCAATATCATATATTCCGTGGTCGCTCAGTGCATTCGACTTGTCGTATATGCCAAGGCTTTCATCTTCCTCATCGAACACATAAAGATTGTTGTATGTGTACATTTGCTCACCCTTACTTATGTCACCATTTGCCAGTGTATAGTAGAGCGAACCAATCTTTATTGCTTTTGTTGGATGATGATAAGAGGCATAGATTTTCCAGTCACTATCCTCTGCATTCACATTGGTTGAGAACAGTGAGAATGGAACTAAAGCCATAATTATGTTTCTAAATAACTTTCTCATAATGTATTAAACGTAAGTATTCATCTATTTATTGCCTTAACCATTCGGTCATTTCCAAATTGGTCCTGACGAAGTTCTATGTCAGAGTAACCGAGGCGTGTGAGCATATCCACTGTTTCCTTGCCAAAACGACGGTTAATCTCGAAGAACAACATACCGTCATTCATGAGCAGCTCCTTTCCTATTTCTGCTATCTTGCGGTAGAAGAGCAATGGCTCAGAGTCAGGAACAAACAAAGCAATGTGTGGCTCATAGTCGAGTACATTGTTTTCCATCTCCTCAGATTCCGAGTTACAGATGTATGGAGGATTGCTGAATATACAACGGTACTCTCCCCTATCATTGTCCGTAGGCATGAAGTTGAGTATGTCAACCTTACGGAAATCGACCTTAACATCATTCTTCTTGGCATTATCTGTGGCAATGCTGAGGGCTTCATCACTTATGTCCCATGCCTCTACTGTTGCTTCTGTATTCTTGGCAACTGATATGGCAATACATCCAGAACCAGTACCAATGTCCAGTATTTTGCCCGTTACGGTGTTTTCTCCATTGAAACTATTAATTCCCCACTCCACCAGTTCTTCGGTCTCTGGACGCGGAATAAGAGCTCCTTTTGCTATATTGAATGTCAATCCGTAGAAATCAGTCTCGCCTATCACGTATTGTACAGGTTCACCTTGCGCTACCCTATTGGCAGCTTCCATGATTAGATTTTCAGTTTCCTTGGGTATTTCGTCCCCCATCAGGACCTTCATCTTATCCATTCCTGCCAGCTTCTCAAACAGAAGAAAGGTTATGACTGTTGCCTCATTCTCTTCTGTCACGGAAGACAATAGATTCTTTACCGACCGATAGTTCATGGATTTATCGTTGTTCCTTTTTTATTTAAGTTTTAACTTGTTTATTTTGTAGTTAAATGGAGTAAGAAGGAGTAAATAGAAGTAAAAAGACGATAGTCTGTTCGTCGATTTGTTCTAACATAGTAACGTCTTTTTACTCCATTTTATTTCTTTTTACTTCTCTTTACTACTAAAAGCGAAGCGCTAATTTATAATTTTGAATTCTTAATTCTGAATTTTCTTAACCGTTCCGTCACTCATCCTGATGATGTTTATACCCTTCCTTGGTTCAGAAAGGCGCATACCGTCAATGGTATAAACACCTGTTATGGTATTATCAGAAATTGTTTCAGCATCGTTTATGCCTACGTCTTCGTGGACTAATCCTAAGTTCCATAGTTTCCACTGTCCGATGACGCTGTAGTCGTTGGCAATGATACCTTTCTTTGAGATACCAATCCTTACTGCACCAAGTTCAGAAAGCTCAAATGTTATCTCGTTAAGATAATATCCCTTGTTGAAGTATATCACCGAACTTGATGTACTTGTAGGTACATACTTACCTTCAGATGTGGTGAAACATCCAGTTTCACACTCCTGAGTATCGCTTGCACCCTCTGTGAGCGTAAGCAATGGCTTGGTATATGTCTTTGTAGGAGTCTCAACGTACATTGTTGCAAGGTGTGAATCTACAGAGTCCTTCATGTGCATTTCGTCCTCGTTGGCATAACCAGCACGATAGTAGCCATGAACGGTAAGCTTATACGTACCTTTCTTCAGTCCGTATATAGTCTGGTTGAGTTCATACTCTGCACGGTTGTACGAAACAGTGTTCTCCTTATATCCGTTCATTGCTGTTGTGTTCCATCCGTTGATGTTACACTCATCGAGACTACCATCCTCTGGGTCAAAGTTATTGTTGAGGATAAGGTCTGTATAATCCACAGGATTCTCTTCTGTGCCCTCTGCATATCCGTATCTCTTGGCAATGACTATTGACTCGTATATCTTTGCAAGAGCCTCTGTTGCCTTCGAATTTGTCAGTTCATGCTTGCTAAGAAGGTTTGAAACCTTGAAGTTTATTTCACGAAGTGTCTTCTTGATGTCTTCGTCAGCCTCGTTGTTATCTATTGCCTTGTCAAGTATGTCCACTGCCTTCTCAAGTTTCTTGTATAGCTTGTTGCCAGCAATAACATCATCCACACTTTGCTTGAGATTGACAAACTCTTCGTATGGGTCGTCCTCTTGATGTGCAAAGGTTATGGCATAGTTGAGTGCCTCTTTCTCTGCTATTCCGCATATAGACTCTGCATAGACATCCTTAGCGTATGGGAGTATGAATGTGATTGCATCAGATATGGCGTTGGATGTCTTATCGAAGTATCTGAGACTTACGTTGCCAGCCCAGAGTACGCAACCATCCACGAGTCTGCTGTTGTTTCTTATGCCTATGTGCAGAGTACCGTCTGATACAATACCGTAAGCCTTGACATTGTATTTTCCTTCGGCAAATGCCTCTGAAGCCTCCTCAGCGCTGTTGATGTCGGCACAAGGTATCTTTGACTCGAATGAGTTGATGTAGATGACAGCATCAGCCTTTGCCGCGTTCTCCTCGTTGTATTCTCTTCCTGGGCGGAACACAGCCTGAACGTTTATCTCATAGAGACCGTTCTGCAGGTTTGTGAGTTCCTGATATATGTTGCATATCATGTTGTTTGCCTCTACCACAGGACAGATGCTTGTGTTGCCTGCAGGCCACTTAGGTCCTACTGCTGATAACCAACCACCCTCTTCCTTGAACTTTGGGTTCTTGATGAGCTTGGTACAGTCATCGCCTTCCTTCAATATTGAAGCGTAAGCATCGTCATATATTTTTTGCAGATACTTTATCTCGTCAGTTATCTCATCCCATGTGAGGTCGAGGCTCTCGAGAATGAAAGTAGCGTTACCGTTACCGTTAAAACCTAATGGTTCATTCGTACCATTGATGTAGCGGTCGAGGAATTTTACTGATTCATTCTCGTAAATCTGTTCCGTGAGCCACATACCAACGTTGGTGTAGAGTTCCACGTATGTCTCGTATGCTATGATACTGTTCTCCAGATTCGCTATGACAGTCTTGAAGTCATTTAGATACTTGATTACATCCTCAGTAGTCTTTGCCTCGCTCAAAGACTTTATTACAGATTTGTATTCTTTCAGATGCTCCTTGCTGTAGTTTGTTAAGCTGCCATTCTCTGTTAGGCTGACATAGTCCTTGCTTCTGTTGATGTAGCTGTCAGCTACCATCTTGTATGCTTCGTATGATGTACCGAGATAGTATAGGTTCACATTGTCCAGTCCTATCCAGTTGGCATTTGAGTTCACAAGTCTAAGTCCGAAGGTGATTTCGTTGTTATCCACTATAGCCATCACCTCTGTAGGTCTGTCTATGTCGATAAGCTCCGTCCTTACGCGTGTAGTGTCGTTGCCTGCAAAGGCAAGTGTCGTGAGTGTGTCATTAGTAAATGCGAGCATTGATAGTCTATACACTCCGTTAGGAATGTCTGTAATTTTTGCCCATACGCTACCGTTGCCAAGTGCCTCGTTGTTCCAGTTCTCAAGGTGGTAGCCTGTCTTTTCGATATCCTTTGAGGCATTACCGTTTGATGCACCCTTGTTCTCAGCATTGGTGTCCATCACCCATCCAGTTGTAGCCTTGGTACTGAATGTCTGCTCCACTTCACCGTACATGCTTAGCATCTCCACAGGATTGTCGGTATTTGCCAATGTGATTTTAATTTTCTTGATGACCTTCTTGATGCTGTCGCTCATCTCTTTTAGCTCGTCAATACTCGTAAAAGTATGTTCATAGGCAAAGGTTGCATCCTCCATCAGTTCCTCGTCTATTCCATCATACTTTTTTGTCTCCTCAAGTGTCTTGCCAAGTTCTATGGCTGCATCGTATTGTGCTATCTTATCCGTGTATGACTTGTAGTCCTTAGCCGTAACGACGTACCATGATGATTGGAACTTTGCTGGGTCGTACTTACCGACTAAGGAGTCAAGGTTGCAGAAATATACCCTGCCATCCTCTATTTCTGGTATTACTCCGAGGTATGTGTTAGGATAGTTCTCTGGATTGAATGTCTCGTTATTGTTCGATAGCGAAATCCTAAATGTACCGTCTTCGTTTGTCACAAACTTGAAGCCCATGTTCTTGTTCTCTCCAGGTATGCCATCGACGTATATCCTATCAAGGTTATCTATGAACATATAACCCTTGCTGCCGTTGAGTTTTCCGCTCTCAACGTCATTGATGAGATAGTATGAGTTACCATCCCAGTTGTTATCCTTAAAGTACAGGTTAATGTAGAACTTGCTACCGCGTTTTTCAGATATGCTTGCACGCGTTCCCCATTCGTTACCACCAATGAGGAAAGCATTTGCTTCCTTGTTGAAGAGGTAGCAATTGGTGTTAATGCTTATATTGCTTATTGCTGGTGGAGCAGGTTTGGTCCACTGTGCAAATGTGTTTATACTTGCAAATAGTGTAATGGCAAAGATGGTTATTCTGTTCATAAATTATCAATATACATGTAAGAAAATTAGAATGTTTTGTCTCTCTTAAAGCACGGAGAGTACAGAGTAACCAGAGTGTTTAATATATTATAGCTTTTGCAGGAGAATCCTCCGTGTTCTCTGCGTTCTCTGTGTTTTCAAAAAATGTTCTTTTTATTTATCTTGATGCCTCTGTTGGCTTTAACTTGGCAAAGATAAGCATTATTAATGAAAAACTTGGATTGATAACAAAAAAAGTGGCGAACACCACTATTTGATGTTCGCCACAATTATCTAAATGTTAGTTATTGCTTTGTGCAATTACTTTACGAATACCTTTCTTACACTTCCGTCAGTCATCTTGACGATGTTGATGCCCTTAGCGAGCTTGTCAACACGTGCACCAGAGATTGTGAAGATACCTGCTGGAGCTGAAGTCTCAGCTGTTTCTACTGTCTCAACTGCTGTAGCTGGAGCCTCCTTAGAGTAAGTGAGCTTGAAGTTATCTACACAGAACCAAGTTGAGCCTGTAAGAGTTGCTCTAGCACCAAGAGTAAGGATACCACCCTTGAGTTCTACAGTTACAGAGTAAGTAGAAATAGTTGTTGGTGTAGTTGTATCTTCGATAAACTTAGCATCCTCTACGTAGTTAGCATTCTCATCCTCTGCAGAGATGAAGAGGCAACCGTCAGCTGTAGAGTTGTAGCAGTGAGCAGTCAATGTGTAGAAACCATTTGGAAGGTTCTTGAATGACTGAGTGATGCTGAGGCTGAGGTTAGCGTGCCACTTCTCGCAGTACTTCTCACCATTCTTACCGAATGCAGTATTTGTCTGTGACTGCATGTTCTCGTTGTTCCATCCGTTGAGATCATCCTCAAAGTCTGGGTTAGTGATGATGCTTGTGAAGTCAACCTCACCTGTTGCATCCTCGTAACCTGCAGGAAGTTCTTCTACCTCTACAGCCTGATCGAATCTCTCATTATGACCGAACCAGAAGATTGCCTTGTTGATTCTTGCAGAAAGCTCCTCAAGCTGCTGTCTTGTCATGTTCTGGAAATTAGCAGCGAGGTCCTGAAGATCATAGAACTCTTTCTGCATTTCTGGTGTGAACTGTTCTGAATCAACACCCTCAAGTGTACTAAATGCTGTACTGTATTCTTTGTATGCCTTAACATCAGCATCAACTTCTTCCTGTGCTGCAGCGATGTTAGTAAGTGCATTCCAAAGGTCATCCTCATTAAGCATTGCGAGAGTCTCATCGTTGAATTCTGTAATTCCAACTAACAACTTCATTGCAGATGTATACTGATCATCGATGAATTTCTTTGTGTACTCGTTCATAATTGAGTTCTTGTTTTCATCAACCTCATCCTGCATAGCTAACAATGCATTAGCCTTAGTACTCAATACGCTTGCAACGGCAACCTTGTTTTTACCCATGTAGCGGAGCTTGAAGTTATCCCAGAGTGTCCAACGAGAACCATTTTTACCCTCACCGCGGATACCGAGACGCATCTTACCGTCTGTGATGATTCCGTAAACCTTCATAGTGAAGTTCTTCTCTTCATCGTCAAGGCTGAATGCTGCTGATGCAGAAGCCATACCGTCGAGTGTGTATGTGCCTGCTGGAGTCTGGAAGCAGTTGTTTGCGAGGTTTTCGTCGAACTGGATTTCCATTACATTACGAACAGGAGTTGCGAACTCGTTCAAATATACGTAAGAGAGAACCTTTGCGTCACCTGTCATCTCTGGGTCGTTCTCGTATGCTGTGTAAGCATCAGTGTTAGCAGCTGTACGATAGAATGCCTGAACTGATACCTCGTAGAGTCCGTTTGGAAGACCTTCTACTACTTGATAAACGTCGAAGTTTCTGTCAAATGCCTCAGCATTGTGGTTATTGTCGTTACCTCCGTACCAGTTATTAGGTGTACCAAGAGAGCCTGTTGACCAACCCTTACCACCTGAAATTTCAAAGCCTGGATTTGTAATCTTAGATGTGAGGTCAGCACCTTCAAAGATTCCATCGTTAACAGCCTGTTCAACGAGTCCGTTCACATAATCTGTCTCTGCAATAATCTGCTCGTTTGTAAGTGAACCTTCATTGTCACTGTTAAGAATCTGTGCAGCTGTTCCGTTAGGGAATCCGAAACCTGTATCCTCATCGTCGTTGAGGTAAGAGTAAAGCTTCTCTACTGCTGGAATTTCTTCGTTAATACCATTATCCTTTGCGTCTGAGTACCAATCGTTAGCATTTGTAACTGCTGCCTGATACAACTTGTAGTTTTCAACGCCAGCCTTAACTGTCTCGAGAGCTGCAGCTGCGTTAGTGTATTCTGTGAGGGCAGCCTTACCAGTTGCTGACTTTAATGCATCCTTAGCGTTAGTGTAGTCTGCATAGTCACGTGTGCTGTATGCTGCATTCTCTGGGAGGCTGTATTCGAGAGCCTTTTCGAGATTTTCCTTGAGGAGCTCGTAGCAGTCGTCGCCATCACCGATGTAGTAGAGCTGGAAGTCATCGAAGATAGACCAGTCAGAACCTCCACCTACTGAATTAGCAACACCGATTGTAAGTTCGCCGTTTGTTACTGGAACATATACTACGTTCTCATAGCGTGGGTTGATTTCACCGTCCTCGTTGTGGAAGTAGCTGTCAGCAGCAAGCATTGAGTTTGGAACATACATTGTAACCCCATCATTTGTTTCGAATGTTACCTCGTCGTTTACTCCGAATGCATCAGTTACTGCACCTTCTGCAACGTGCTTGATGCTTACGCTTGACTTGAATTCACCTGATTGAGCGTAGAAGTTACAATCTGACTGTACGCTTGCCATAAAGTCATCATAGTCCTTCTGTGCGTTCTCCTTACGGAAGTAACCATTAACCTTTGCGATATAAACACCAGTAGGAAGACCCTTTATTGTCTGATATACGTCAAACTTCTTTCCGTAAACCTCAGCATTTGTTCCTTTGTAGTTACCACCTGCACCAAATCCTTCTGTTGTATTTTTTGACCAACCGTCGAAGTTACCGATAACATCGAATGTTGAGTTCTGGATGAGGCTTGTGTAGTTGATAGGATTGTCAATTGTTGCCTTTGAAGCTGTGAATGCAACGATTACATCTTTTATAGCTTCCTTAGCAGCATTAAGCTCCTCGAAAGTACTGTTTGTATTGTTATAAACAGCAACCTGTGTATCGAGGTCGATGCCTGGATATTCTTTAACAGCATTTTCGATTGTCTTGCGGAGTGCTTCAGCAGCTGCACAAAGCTTAATCTGTTCCTTAGCAGTTGTAACATATGTCTCGTATGCTTCTTCAGATACCAAAGCCCACTGAGTGTACCATTCGCCTTCTCCATGAGATGTATTCACAATCTTATCAACATTTGTAGATTCAACACCTAATGGGTTGTAAGCGTAATCAGTAGGAAGTTCACCAGCTACCACCATCTGAATCATAGTTGGGTTAGGCGTGATAGTAAATGTCTTGCCATTTACTGCAACATCAAAGTAACGATAGCCTTTAGTGTTGTTGTCAGTCCATACTCTATAGTCTGGATCTGCAAATGTACATCTATCTTCCTTGAACTTTGAAACGTAGCTCACGAGAAGATAAGTGTTATCAGTACCTGGTTCCCATGACTCTACAATTTTTGCATCAGGGTTGGTCTTGCTGAAATAAACCAATGCACCGATTGTGTCGTTTACAGATGCGGCTGTACCATAGTAAGGTTCGCTTGTTCCGTTCTGATGGTTGATGTAGAAACCTTGTGCTCCCACATTCCACATGTAATACTTTGTCTCAGGTTCGAAGTCGGAAAACTCTGGAGCTGCAGGTCTTTCCCACTTACCTGTGAAGTTCTGAGCAGAGGCGCTAAGGCTCACTACCACAGAACCAATCAGAAGTAATGATTTCTTCATAATTGTGGTAATTAAACTTGATTAGTTAATAGTTTTTATTTATTTGGTTCACATTATCATGTATTTGTAATAATACCAAGATAGTCCATTATTATGGTTGAGCATATATTCAACACGTTATGTGTATCGCTATATGTCAAAATGGCAAATAAATTATTAAGATGATTATTCCCTTGTATTTGCTTTTAAATCAATTAGTGTAACTAAGTTAGTATAGTATTTGTTGATTAGTGTGCAAATTACAAGAAAAAAATTGATTTAACAAAATAATTTTTGACTTTTGTTTGTTTATGACAATTAAATTAAAGAAAATTAGAACTTTTTTCGGAATTTTCGGTTGTATTTGTTGAAGATATGTTCTGTCTCTGTTCTTTTTCAGCCTTTTTTGGCGTTTGCTTGCCGTTCATGGAGTGAGTAAGATGTTCTGGGTAATGTGGAGCAATCTTGTTTTTTCCCTGCATGGATAGCTGGGGTTGTCTTTTTCTTAAAAGTGTCGAAAGTTCTGCGTGTTTTGTCCTAAAGTTCATAGTTACTACTTAGTCTCTACTTAGTCAGTACTTAGTCTCTACTTTGACCGTACTTGTTTCGTTTTTTTTCTCTCTCGGTAGGTAAAAAGTTTTGTCATGGCTTAAACACAAAAAAGGAGGAAAGGGAACAAACTCTTTCCTCCTTTTTGCTTTATCTATTCTTAATTGCGAATTATGGATTTATTTAACTCTGTAAGTTACTTCCTTAGTCTTGAACTTCTTGACTACCTTCTCGTCCTTGTCTGTATAGACACCGTGACCTGTGATGACTGAGAGGCGGTTCTTGTCGTTCTCGGCGTATGGTTGTTCGGTATCTCCCTTCCATTCTACCTTCTTGATAATCTTAGGATCTACACCTGCTGCGATAAGTGCCTTCTTGGTCTTCTCGGCACGTGTCTTACTGTAACCCATGTTCTTTTCTGGAGTACCTGTGCCCTTATCAGCATATGATGTGATAGTGATTTCTGCATTCTTTACGTTCTTGAGGAATGCTGCGACTGCGTTAATCTGTGCGTTGCTTGTCTCAACACCACTCTCACGGAGTCCGAAGAAGATTTCCTTCTTGATCTGACGGTCTCTTGTGCTCTCCTCATAGTAGATACTGTCGTACCAGATAGTATCGATACGTGTAGCGTACTCTGGTTCTGGCTCAGGAATAGGTTCTACAACAGGTACTGGCTTTGGAGCTGGCTTTGATGCCTTCTTGAAACCGAACTTGTATGTGGCAGTAAGCATTGCTGTCATCATCCAGTCGTCAGAGTTGTTATACTTTGAGTTGAAACGGTCGTCTAGTGAGTTCATATCAACCTCAAGTCCTATGCTGAAGTGTTTGCTTACGTTGTAGTCTGCAAGAAGTCCTGCACGGAGGTTGTGGCTGATGAGACTGTGACGTGGGCTCTGGTTGTCGCCCCATGCGTTTGAAACGTCGTATCGTGCTGCCTTTGCAACTCCGCTGAGTGATTCGAACTCGCTGTTGTTCCAAGTGTATGAGAGACCTACACCACCTACGAGATAGAGATTGAACCTTGAGAAGTTCTTGTCCTGGAAGATGTTCATGACGTTAATCATGAGGTCTGCATCTGTAGTGATGTAGTTGTGTCCGTACTTGTAGATGACATCTTTGTGGTCGAATGCTCCACGGCTGCGGTAACCGTTGAAGTGGAGACGAGCACCTACTGAAGGTGTGAACATACGACCTACGCTGAGTCCGAATGTTGGTAATATGGTTTCTGTAGCCTTTACGTCTGTGAAGACTGTTCCTACACCACCTTGTACCTGAATGAATGTGTATGGCTGTGGTTTGTAGCCGAGTTCCTGTTCCTGTACCTCAGCTGCTGTCTGTGCCATGGCATTCGTACCACACAATGCAACAATTGATGCTGCGATTGTCGTTTTAAGATTAAGCATAATTGTAAAAAAATAAAGGTTCGTTAATATTTTGGCCTCAAAATTAGTTAATATTAAATAATTGAACAAAACAAAAACCGAAAATTTTGTATATTTGCGCAAATTTAATGTATATAGGTGCTATGTGTGCCTAATATTAGCATGTATATTTTAACAAAATATGAGTGAAGAAATAAATATTCAAGAACCTAAACAACCTGAGTACAAAGATGACAACATTATCACCCTCACGGGTGTTCAGCACATTCGTCTTCGTCCTGGTATGTATATCGGACGCCTTGGTGACGGTTCCCATGCTGAGGATGGAATCTATGTACTTCTAAAGGAAATTATTGATAACTCCATCGACGAATTCAAGATGAAGGCAGGCAAGCGCATCGAGGTTGATATTACGGACGACCTTGAGGTGACTGTCAGGGACTATGGTCGTGGAATTCCGCAAGGTAAGATGGTTGAGGCTGTATCTATCCTCAATACTGGAGGTAAGTATGACTCCAAGGCTTTCCAAAAGTCAATAGGTCTTAACGGTGTGGGTACCAAGGCTGTCAACGCATTGTCTTCGCTCTTTGAGGTAAGAAGCTACCGTGACGGAATGGTACGTACTGCCATCTTTGAGAAGGGTGAACTTATTTCGGATAAGATTGAGAAATCGGATGAAGAAACAGGTACTTACATTCATTTCATTCCTGACAATACTCTCTTCCTCAACTATAAGTTCCAAGGTGAATTTGTGGAGACTATGCTCCGCAATTACACTTACCTCAATACAGGTCTTGAGATTTACTATAACCAGCGACGCATCACTTCACGCAATGGTCTGAAGGATTTGCTCGTTGACACTATGGATACTCAACCTCTCTATGACATCATCCATCTCAAAGGTGAGGATATAGAGATTGCCTTTACACATACCAATCAGCAATATGGTGAGGAGTATCACTCATTTGTCAATGGTCAGCACACCATACAGGGTGGTACTCACCAGAGTGCGTTCAAGGAGCATATTGCACGTACAATCAAGGATTTCTTTAATAAAAACTATGATTTGAGTGATGTGCGTAGCGGTATCGTAGCTGCCATTGCCATCAATGTGCAAGAGCCACAGTTTGAGTCACAGACAAAGATTAAGCT
>R24__coassemble_616_pt1 | contig 23144 bp, 21 predicted proteins | sample R24__metabat2_low_PE_026 | metagenome-assembled genome bin R24
CTGTGCTTCCTTTGCTGCATCATACTCAGCATTCTCTGAGAGGTCGCCTTTCTCTCGTGCCTCAGCAATCTGACGTATTACGTCTGGGCGTTCTATCTCTTCTAATTCCTTAATCTGGGCTTTGAGTTTATCATAGCCCTCCTGTGACATGTAAGCCATAGTTATACGTTTTTTAATATCTTGTTATTAAAGTTAATTCTCTTGTAAGTAACTGACGATTGACAGTTCGCTGATTAATTTTTTTTGTCAATCCCCACCCTTTAACTTAGAGTGACGGTGGGTCTTTGAAAAGAAAAAAGAATTCCGACAACACAAACGATGTCGGAACCCCCTTATCCTAAACGGTGCAAAGATATGACTTTTTGACGTTACTGCAAAACTTTTTACAAAAAACTTTGATTTTCAAAACTAAAAAGTAATTGCTGCACCTATTATGAAGTTAGGTCCGACTGCTCTGTAACCATAGAAACGATCGAAGTTGGAATTAAGCAGATTATCCACATTTGCATAAAGGCTGAGTGGGAATCTTGGGAATACGTAATGTGCCGTAAGTCCCATATCCACTGTTGTTGGACGCTCATAGAGCTTAACGCCACTTGCCTTCATTGTATTGTCTGCCTTTGCCTTCTTAAAGCTCTGTATCTTGAGGTCGCCACCAACGAAGAAACCGTCACATATCTTGATGTCCATGTTCCAATCCAAATCCATGCTTGGACGTGCAATGGCAACACCATATTTGTAGTCATCAGCAAGCGACCAAGAGTTAAACTGATTCTTGAAGTCGAACTTGATGTACTCGTCATAGTTATATACGATGTCAATGTTTGCATAGAAACGACTTCCTTCCACAAGAGTGATGTAAGTCATATTATTCATGCTGCTCAAAGCTGTGAGTTCAGCACGGTTCTTTGACTTATCAATACCGAGGTTCACATCACCAGCAAAACCTGCATCACTACGGAAGCGGAAACCAGCCTTGAGGTCGAGCTTATGGAACTCTGGCTTCAGCAATGCTTCTTCCGCCTTCTGATTAGGAAGTGTTTGGTCGGCAATAGCAGGGAGAAGAGCATAAGGATTGAGTGCATTGAACGCACGGAAATCATTCTCTGTCTCGTAACCAATCACCTGTGCATAGAGGTCAGAGTATTCGCTTGCGTGATACTCAAAGCGGAGGTCTGGAGCTACACCGCCAGCACCAAGATAGATACCAACCTTGATAGAGAAGTCGTAGTCATCAAAGCGATAGTATGGAAGTGCGTGTGCATGAGTGTATGAACCATAGTGCTTCATTCCGTATGATGCTGTATTGATACCGAAGTCGAGGTTAAGGCTACTCTCCTCATTGAGGAATACACCGAAGTCGGTATTGAGATGTACCTGTCCCTCTGTGTATTTATCCTTCATATTAGTAACGTACTTCTGGTTGAAGAACTCATAGCCGAACTCACCACATATTCTGAAATCCTTACTCTTGTAGTCAGTAGTACCGAGAGTTATTTCACCAAGGCTGTTGTTCTGCTTGTTCGTCTCTGGTGAAGCAGGAGCAATGTAGTTGAACACCTGGCTCTCAAGTCCTGTCCTTATGTAGAACTCAGAAAGACCACCAGCATACTTGTGAGTATAATCCAATCCACCACGTGAAGTATAGAAACGAGCCTTTACCCTGTCACTACCATAGAGACTTGTATTCTTCTTTGTATCATTACAAGAGAATCCATCTACAGAGAAGCGCACACCAAGTACATCGTTCTTAGAGACGTCGAAGCCGTAGGCAGCATGAAGGTCAAAGTTACCAGCCGTACCACCACCGAGTGAGAAGAAGCCCTTGTCAGCACCCTCACCAACTGACTCAGAACTCATCATGTCCATAGGATCAAAGATATACTTCTTGGTAGCAAGCACCTTCTTTGAGTAGCTGACAGAGTTGTGGACAGTCTCTGACTCCACCACCTGTGGCAACACATTAATCTTGTTGGCATCCTTCACCACTGGAGTGACACTTGTCTCCACCTCAACTGTATTATCCATCTGAGCAAAGGCAGGAACAGCTGCCAAAGCCACGAGAGAAAATATATATTTTTTCATATTGTAATTCTACTTTAGTCTATCCTCAATCATCTTATTGATTTCCTCATTCTCTGTGTAGTTACTTTTTAGAGACACAAGGTACTGCTGAGCCTCAACATCCCTACCCTGACGAGCACATACGTCAGAAAGGAGGATGAAAGCACGAGCCAACCAGTATGTATGAGGAGTACCAGAGTCGATGAAGTTTACGAGACAGTTCTCAGCCGACTCATACTGCTTAGTGTCGTAGGCATACTGAGCGAGGCGAACCGTTGCCTGTGCGCCATAGATGACATGAGTATCCTTTGCAAGGATATTGAGATCATCCACTGCCTTCTTATTCTGCTTCTGCATGAGGTAGCTGTCAGCACGAGCCATACGTATCTCTGCCTGAATCTCTGGTGCCACCTTGCTTCCATCTACGAGGATGGCTGACGCAAGGTTGATGGTTGAGGCATAATCCCTTGCAGCGTAAGCGGCACGTACCTCACCAATCTGAGCCTCAAGACGCATCGTCTCTGATGTTGTCTGAGCCTTGAGCTGGCCGTAGTACTTCTGGGCTGCCACGTTGTCATTATTCATGACAGCCTTGATGGCAGCATCACGAAGGAGAGTCTCAAGCTCCTCCTGTGAGAGAGGCTTGCCAGCCTTGGCAGAGAGCGACTTATACTCGTTCACCTTACCCTGGCTTACATATACATCCTTGAGGTTGGCAAGAGCTGTCTGTGCCTCTGCTGTATTAGGATATTCGTCGATTACGCGGAGATAAGACTTGACAGCTGAGTTCACCTCACCTGACTCATACTGAATCATGGCAAGCTCGTTGCAAGCCTTACGTGCATTGGCACTCTGTGGATAGTCATTGATAATCTTGCTGAATGCCTGTGATGCACCCTGCTTGTCACCTATCTGAACATAGGCACGACCCTTCTCATAGAGAGCATCGGCACTATACACAGAACCTGCATACTTATCACTCATCTTATTAAGGAGTTCAACCTTACGGTTGTAGTTACCCTTGAGACCAGCGATGTAAGCTTGCTGGAAGAGTGAGTAGTCACCATTCACATCACATACATCGAGAGCCTTTTGGTAGCTTGCATTTGCCTCGTTGTACTTACGACGGCTCATATAGCAGTCGCCAATACGGTTGTGGGCATCAGAGAGAATCTGCTTATCCACCTCCTTGCCATTATAAAGAGGATTGTTCACATACTTCTGGAAATGATTCAGGGCATTAGAATAGTCCTGAAGCTTGAAGTATGAGTAACCTATACTGTAGCTTGCGTATGCGTAGTTCTTAGCCGAGCTTGGAGCAATGTTAGTGAACTGCTTGAGGTCAACGAGTGCTGACTTGTAGTCACCGAGGCGGTACTCACTCTCACCCTTGATGAGGTAAGACTCACAGAATGACTCCTCATCTACATTGCCCATCACTATTGACTTAGCCATATAGCCTTTGGATGACTTGTAGTCAGTTGATGTAAATGACTGAATACCGAGATTGTAGAGTACCCTCTGCTTGGCATTGAGAATTTCCTTGCTTGGCTTCTTAATCTTCTCGATTGAAGCAAGTGCAGCCGAATAGTTCTTGGTAGTGAAATATACCTCTGTGAGGTGTTTTGTGATTACACTATTATACTTTGAGTTAGGATACTTATTGAGGAATCCCTCAAATGCTGTAACTGACTCACCGAATCCCATAGGAGCACCATCATGAAGCGTGAGAGCATAGTTGTAAGCAGCCTCCTCACTCATTGTCTTGTCCGAAGTGTTGCTTGCTGCCTGCTGGAAAGCCATCTGAGCCTGACGCTTCTTCTTGACGTTGAGGTAGCAGTTACCAGCATTGAGCCATGCGCTCTGAGCCATGGCGTCCTTGCTCGTACCAGCACTCTTGCTGAGACAGTTGGCAGCCTTGTCATATTGCTTGAGGCGGAGATATGACATACCTTGCTTATAAAGTGAGGTACGGTCAGTGGCATGAGCTTTCTCAAACATCTTGACAGCCTCACCATAGTTCTCAAGACCATAATAAGCCTCACCCTTGATACGGTAAACCATATCGCTGTTATCACCATTCACCTGAACGGCATTGATATAGTCGAGAGCCTGCTTATTGCTACCTGTCCTTACACAACAGTCAGCAGCATAGAGCGAAGCCGTGTTCTTGTATTTAGGAGATGTGGAAGTGGCAGAGAAACCTGAAAAGGCACCCTTGAAGTCACCCTTCACATACTTGATGTAAGCAAGGTAGTAGTCGCAATCAACATAGTACTTCTCATTGGTCATGAGGTCATTGAGAAGACTCTGAGCCTTACCATAGTCACTACGATGTATGGCAAGGATTGAGCAATATAGCTTTGACTCCTCCTGTAATAGAGATACAGGATACATGAATGGAGAATATTCAAGGTCATTCACCTCCTCATAACGCTCCTCCATAACAAGGAGATTGCCACGAAGTGTACGTAACACGTCGTGATACACGTTTGATGAGTTGCGGTCAAGCCATGCACTTATAGCATCGGCTGTTCCAGGGGTACGGAGAGCATAGTCGCACACCAGACGGAGAGCCTCAGCGTCCTTAGCCAGCTTCCTGTCGTGTCCAGCCTCACATAGATATCTTTCGAGCGAAAGTTTTGCAGCATAATAGTGACCGTCAGCCACCAACTTTATAGCCGATTCCTGTATTGTCTCCACAGAAGAGCCAGTATAAACCTGCTGAGCGGAAACAGCACCAGTCATCCCTAACAGTAAAGCTGCCAGAATGAATTTCTTATTGTTCATAGAAATAAATCAGTACACCTGATTGTCTGATTGTTTGATAATACAGTTTTGCAAGGACAAAGATACGAAATGATTAACCAAAATCAATAATATTTTAGCCACAATTAACATTTTTAGCTGAAAATATATTGTTTCACCTCATTTATAGTGTGTTTTACATATCATGAATTACAGCATCGACCTGCAAATGCTCCTTATTCAGAACAACCACTACGACATCCAAAGAAGGGCATGCAACATAAAAGCAAGTTCTCAAAAAAAATGACATAATGTCACTCGATAACCCTTCGTCAATCCTTCGCTAATGGTTCGTCAACCCTTCCTAATTTTTCGGCGACAAGACGAATGGCAAAAAGAAAGCGGACGTTCGTAAGCAAGTAACAAATTGCTATCTGATACAACAACAGTATACACAAGTGCCTTGACAGACAGAACAACGAGGATGTACCTTGAGAATTTTCCAACAAAGGAGAAGAAGGTCACTCCCCATACGTTGGCTCTGAGAATGCCGAGTGCAATGGCTATGGCAGAACCGAAGATAGGGAGAAAGGTGAACATGGCTATCCACGAACCTTTGTTCTCAACATAGTTCTTTGTCTTTACAAGACGTTTTTCCTTTATCCTCATCCACTTGGAAATGGTTTGAACATCCCATATCCTTCCTATGTAATAGTTGAATATTGTTCCTGCCACATTACCTATTGTACCACTAATGACAGTAATCCATGGATCCATGGATGTAGTAGCAATGAGGGCAGCCATAACGACCTCAGAATTGAATGGAACAAATGTACCAGCAAGGAAAGCAGCAAGACACATTCCTATATAACCGTAATTGATAAAAAATTCGTTGAGTGACTCCATGTTACATGTTTATTGATAAGGCAATAATAATTATTGCAACGATGATATTCAAGATAAAAAGATTGTTTGCAAACTTATTGTCGCAGACAACCCAAAATCTACCGCCCATAACTGCTGTATCAATGATAAGTAAACCAAGGAACAAGTTGAAGCATTGAGGCATGAGGAACAACATTGCCGCAATGATGAATCCATGCAGTGTAACTATTTCAAAGATTGAACGTTGACGAAGCTTATCCTGTGACTTCGTAAAGATAAAGTGTATTGCTCCCAAAAGGAATGAGAAAGCAACCAACACACCTGCTGCAACCTGACTTTCCTTTAATATGGATGAACTTGGCATTATTATGTCGGAAGCCTTCACAAAAAAGTCAATGAAGATGTCTATTCTGTCATTAAGCACGGCAAAGGCAAAGAAGAACCAATAAGGAGTGACAAGAGCAATCAGGGATGCTACCACGCCCTTGAAATCGAGTGCACTCAGCTTTGCCTGAAATAGCCACAGAGGTATGACGTACACCAACATCTTAGGGCACACCAATGAAGCGAGCGACAAAAAGAAATGGGTGGAGAAACTCAATGCCGGCGATGTCTTCTGATACGAGGAGAAGAGGTACAAGTAAGAGAAGAGAGAAGCCAGCATCACGAGGTGCGCTGGTTGGAACTTATGAAGACACAGGCACACACCCATAAGCATGGCAAGCATTGTACTCAACATTCGCGAACTCACACGAAGCAGTACAAGCGTATTACTGAACTCAACCATTGCATAGATGAGAACAGAAGTTATGGTGAGTCCTATTATGTTACCAAGGAATCCTTTTTGGATGCTTTCTGGAAGCAAGTACCACAATCCATGGTCAGGCAATGCCAATATTACCATGTCCTTTGTAGGAGCAAACAACCATATCACTATTGACACCAGACAAATGGCTGGCAGAGAAAATGGGTTCTTGCTTATTATGCTTTGAATTGATGATTGCACAAGAAAAAAATTTATTGAAGTGAATTGGAGTAAAAGGAAGTTAAAAGGAGTAAAGGTACGAATGACATTTCCGCCAATTACCTTTCATTTCACTTACCTAATACTACTTGTAAGTACAAAAAATGTTAAACTGCTGCAAAGTTACATATTTTTTTGTTTTCAAGTTGATAATCATATTGGGTAATCGAAATATTTTTTGTACTTTTGTGGCGATTTTATGATATATCATTAATTAATGAAGAAACTTTTTATTGAAACTTACGGCTGCCAGATGAATGTGGCAGACAGTGAGGTCATTGCGTCTGTCATGAAAATGGCAGATTACGAAACCTGTCAGTCGATTGATGAGGCGGATGCTGTATTGCTCAACACCTGCTCTGTTCGCGATAATGCTGAACAGAAGATTTTCAACCGTCTTGAGACTCTTTATGCCATGCAGAAGAAGGGACACAAGATGATTATCGGTGTAGTGGGTTGTATGGCTGAGCGCGTTAAGGATGATTTGATCGAAAATCATCATGTCAATCTCGTGGCAGGACCAGACTCATACCTTACGCTTCCTGAACTCTTTGCAGCGGCAGAGGTGGGAGAAAAGGCAATAAACATTGAACTTTCAACTACAGAGACATACAAGGATGTCATTCCTGAGCGTATCTGCGGACCACAGGTGTCAGGATTTGTCAGCATCATGCGTGGATGCAACAATTTCTGCCACTATTGCATCGTGCCTTACACTCGTGGACGTGAGCGAAGCCGTGAGGTAGAGAGCATACTCAACGAGGTGAAGGACCTGAAGGATCGTGGATACAAGGAGGTTACGCTCCTTGGTCAGAACGTGAACAGCTACCATTATGAGGAAGTGGGATTTCCACAGCTCCTTGCCCTTGTGGCAGAGAGTGCGCCTGAGATGCGTATCCGTTTCACGACGAGTCACCCTAAGGACATGAGTGATGAGACACTTGAGGTGATAGCAAGTCATCCAAATATCTGTCGTCACATTCATCTTCCTGTACAGAGCGGTAGTGACCGCATACTCAAGTTGATGAACAGAAAATATACCCGTGAGTGGTATCTCGGTCGTGTGGCTGCCATCAAGCGCATCATACCTGACTGCGGACTTACGACAGATATCTTCGTGGGTTATCATTCTGAGACAGAAGAGGACCATCAGATGTCGCTCTCACTCATGAGGGAGTGCGGATATGACTCTGCCTTCATGTTCAAGTATTCTGAGCGTCCTGGCACATACGCATCAAAGCACTTGCCTGATGACGTGCCAGAGGATGTGAAGATTGCACGTCTCAACGAGATGATTGCACTCCAGAACGAGCTTTCGGCAGAGAGCTACCGCAAGGATATTGGCAAGACATTCGAGGTTCTCGTAGAGGGATTCAGCAAGCGTTCACGTGAGCAACTCTTCGGACGTACACAGCAGAACAAGGTTGTGGTGTTCGACAAGGGTAATCATCATATAGGCGACTTCGTAAAAGTAAGAATCACCGAATCAAGTTCGGCAACACTCAAAGGTGAAGAAGTATATGAGTAAGAAATCATCACACCTTGTAGGTACACAATTTGTGACTACCACAATCAGTACCACACTCGTGCTCGTAATGCTCGGTACCATCGTACTTTTCATGCTTACGGCACGCAACCTGTCCAACTATGTTCGTGAAAACATCACGGTTCAGGTTCTCATAAGCGACGACTTGAACAACGAGCAGATATCCAAGTTGCAGAAGCAGTTTAAGAAAGCAAAGTATGTCAAGTCAATCGACTACGTGTCACGTGAAGATGCTGTAAAGGAGGTAAGCGAAGAGATGGGTACAGACCCTACAGAGTTCCTTGGATACAATCCGTTTACGGCTTCATTCGAGATTAAGGTAAATGCCGAATACGGCAATCCTGACAGTCTCCGTCATGTGGCTTACGACATCAAGAAGAATCAGGCTGTGGTGGACGTGACTTATCCGAAGGATTTCGTCAAGTCACTCAACGAGAACATACAGAAGGTGAGCATCATCCTGCTTATCATAGCAGCACTCTTCTCATACATCTCGTTTGCTCTCATCAACAATACGGTTCGTCTCACAATCTTCTCACGTCGCTTTATCATCAACACGATGAAGCTCGTAGGAGCAAGCTGGGGATTCATCCGACGTCCTTTCCTCAAGCAAGGTATGGTACTTGGTCTTACATCTGCCGTAATAGCTGATGCCGTGATATTCCTTGGAGTGAACCGTGTACAGGCCTTTGAACCTGCTCTTGCTTCAATCATAGACATGGAGGTGTTTGCCATCGTAAGCGCAGCCGTATTTGCATTCGGTATCATCATCACACTCGTATGTATCTACGCTTCGCTCAACAAGTTCCTCCGCATGAGCAGCAACGATTTGTACTACGTATAAAAGTCTGAAAGTTAATAAGAGTTAATGAAACACAGAGTTCACAGAGAACTCAGAGAAAGATATTTCTCAAAATAAACAAAAAACTCTGTGCCCTCCGTGTTCTCTGCGTTGAAAAAAGAAACAAAGCGAAATTCATTTCCTTTTTAACTCCAACCAAAACTTGAAAATTTGAAATAACAAATAATATGAACAACAACAATTTTGCATTCAGCAAGATTAACTACATCCTTCTTGCTGTAGGAATAGTAATCATCCTTGCTGGATTCTATCTCATGTCGGGTGACAGCACAACAGAAGCTGCCTTCAACCCAGACATATTCAGTGACACACGCATCAAGGTGGCACCTATGGTAAGCCTCTTTGGATTTATCTTCATCATAGTGGCTATTCTCTGGCCAAGCAAAAAAGGCGAATAAGATATGAACGAATTGCAAGCCCTCCTCATGGGCATATTTCAGGGATTGACAGAGTATCTTCCCGTAAGCAGCAGCGGTCACCTTGCTATTGCTGGAGAGCTTCTCGGAGTGGAAGACCCTGAGAAGGTGATGGCTTTCACCGTGGCTGTACATGTGGCTACCGTTCTCAGCACCATAGTTATCCTCTGGAAGGAGATTGTATGGATTCTCACAGGTCTGTTCCGTAAGAACCCAGGAGGTGGAATGAACATGGAACAACAGTATGCGGTCAACATACTCGTGAGCATGATTCCTATCGGTATCGTGGGAGTATTCTTCAAGGATTGGATTGAGGAAGCATTTGGCGGACTTGTGGTCGTAGGATGCTGCCTTATAGTCACATCCATGCTCCTCGGCTTCTCATACTTTGCCAAGCCACGTACAAAGGAGAATATTTCTGTAACAGATGCCCTCATCATCGGCATTGCACAGGCAATTGCAGCCCTCCCAGGGCTCTCTCGTAGCGGTTCAACAATCGGTATGGGACTTATCCTCGGCGACAAGAAAGAAAAGCTTGCCCAGTTCTCATTCCTCATGGCCATTCCACCTATCCTCGGTATGGCACTCCTTGACTTCAAGGATATGCTTGAGGTAGGAATAGAGACAGCCATGGCAGGAATATCAACATCTGCACTCGCAGTAGGATTCATCTCAGCATTCATCGTAGGATGTATTGCTTGCAAGATGATGATTGAACTTGTCAAGAAGGGCAAGATGATATGGTTCTCCATCTACTGTGCCATCGTCGGAGTATCGGTATTGGTATGGCAGTTGCTTATGTAAAATTAGGCTGTTTTTCACGTCCTGAGTTTTGAACTCTTAATCCATAAGGATAAAATAGTATAGAAAATACTGTGTTTTGAAGTAGTGACTAAGTACTGACTCATATGAGACTCATATGAGACTTACATGAGACTCTGAGCATAGACAATATAGTATCATTCAAGCAACAGTTTTTCTTACTACACGTGAACAAGGCAGGCTATAATAAAAATATAATGAATCCCCAACTCGGAGAAATACTCGTATTCAATAAGCCTTACAGGTGGACATCGTTCAATGTTGTAGCCAAGGTACGCAGGGAACTGTCACACAGGTTAGGCGTAAAGAAACTAAAGGTAGGACATGCAGGTACGCTCGATCCTCTTGCCACAGGCGTATTGCTTGTGTGCACAGGTAAGGCGACGAAGCGTATTGATGAACTACAGAGCCATACTAAGGAATATGTCGCAACAATCAAACTGGGTGCTACGACTCCTTCCTTTGATATGGAAACAGAAGAGGATGCAACCTATCCTTTTGAACACATCACCCGTGAAAAGGTAGATGAGGTACTCAAAAGCTTTGTCGGAAGGATAGAGCAGGTTCCCCCAACCTATTCTGCATGCAAGGTGGATGGCAAAAGAGCCTTTGCCCTTGCACGTCAAGGTGAAGAGGTGGACTTGAAACCAAAGGTACTCGTCATCGACGAGATAGAGGTTATGCACTTTGGCATGGTTGAGAATCGTGTTGAGGAACTTGAAGATGAACGTAGTTCGGAAGACCCACGTGACAACCGTATCAAGTACCAGACAGGAAACCTCGGTGAGAGTCATCTCTCGCTTACCATAAGGGTTGTGTGCAGTAAGGGTACATACATCCGTGCTTTGGCACGAGACATCGGCAAGGCACTCGGTAGCGGAGGTTATCTCACAGACCTTATCCGCACAAGGATTGGCGAGTATAAACTCAAGGATTGCATAGACATAGAGCATCTTGACGAATGGCTTGATGCCCAGACAATAGAAAAAGAAATACTTTAATAAAGGATAAAGATATGAAACTATCTCAGTTCAAGTTTAAGTTACCAGATGACAAGGTGGCACTCGAGCCTCCTTACCATCGTGATGAATGCAAGTTAATGGTCGTTCATCGTAAGACAGGTGAAATAGAGCATCGTTTGTTCAAGGACATCATCGACTATTTCGATGATGGTGACTCATTCATATTTAACGACACAAGGGTATTCCCTGCACGTCTCTACGGAAACAAGGAGAAGACAGGCGCACGTATCGAGGTGTTCCTTCTTCGTGAACTTAACGCCGAGCTCCGTCTCTGGGATGTTCTCGTTGACCCAGCACGTAAGATACGTATCGGCAACAAGCTTTACTTTGGTGAGGACAACTCCATGGTAGCCGAGGTTATCGACAATACCACTTCACGTGGACGTACACTCCGTTTCCTCTATGACGGTCCTCATGATGAGTTCAAGGCAGCCCTCTATGCACTTGGAGAGGCTCCACTACCAGACGATGTCCGTTCACGTCGTAAGGCAACACCAGAGGATATCGAGAATTTCCAGACAATATATGCAACAAAGGAAGGTGCTGTAACCGCTCCTGCCACAGGTCTCCACTTCTCTCGTGAGCTCATGAAGCGTATGGAGATTAAGGGTATCAACCAGGCATTCATCACTCTCCACGCAGGTCTTGGCAACTTCCGTAACATCGACGTTGAAGACCTCACAAAACATAAGACAGACAGCGAGCAGATGTCCGTATCGGCAGAGGCTTGTGCTATCGTCAACAAGTCAAAGGAAGAAGGACATCACGTATGTGCCGTAGGTACTACCGTACTTCGTGCAATCGAGACAGCCGTAGGTCCAGGTGGTTTCATCAAGGAGTTTGAGGGATGGACAAACAAGTTTATCTTCCCTCCATACGACTTCACAGTGGCTGATGCCTTTGTCGTAAACTTCCAGATGCCACTCACAACCATGCTTATGCTTGTAACAGCCTTCGGTGGCTACGACGTGGTGATGAACGCTTATAAGGAAGCCCTCAACGGCGACTATAAGTTTGGTACTTACGGTGATGCTATGCTCATAATTGACTAAGATGCATACCGTATTCCTATCATTAGGTACAAATCTTGGCGACAAGGAAAGAAATCTCAATGACGCCATTGCTCATATACAAAGGCGGATTGGCACAGTTGTGGCCAAATCCGCCTTTGTCCAAACTGAGCCATGGGGATTTGAAAGCGATAACTCCTTCCTTAATGCAGCCATAAAGGTAGAGACAATACAGTCACCCGAACAGGTTCTGCATCAGACTCAGGAGATAGAGAGGATGCTTGGTAGAGTGTCCAAATCCGTTGATGGCAAGTACCACGACAGAATAATAGATATTGACATTCTTTTGTATTATGTGGATTCTGTCATCAAGGGTGACGGCTTACATATAAGTACACCAGAACTGACTATACCACACCCGTTAATGAATGAGCGTGACTTTGTGCTCATCCCATTGAAAGAAATATTATGAAATTAAAGTTTTTACATCTGGCATTGTTTGCCTTGCTTCCATCATGTATTATGGCGCAAAAAAAACAGTTTACTCTCGATGATCTCCTTCCTGGAGGAAAGACATATTATCAGAACTCCGTTCCTGAAAACAAATACCTCACATGGTGGGGTAACGAATGTGTAATGCTCGAAGTTGACAGATGTTATGTCATAGACAAGAAGACTGGCAAGGAAATCAAGTCTATGTTTAACCTTGACGACATCAACGCAATCCTTAAAAACGCAGGAAAAAAGACCGTTTCAAGTCTCCTATATACGTCATTCCCATACGAGGACAAGTCATACGCTATGGTCGAACGTAGTAATGGCACAAAGTATCTCGTTAGCTTTGCAGATGAGAAGAAAATAATCTGGACATCCGAAGCCGGAAAAGATAATGAAGACTGGAACAGCACATCACGTAATCTGGCATATACGGACAATCATAACCTATATGTTCAGGATGCTGACGGAAAGACCATTCAAGTGTCAAAGGATGGAAATAACGATATAAGATATGGCGAGTCCGTCCATCGTGACGAGTTCGGAATATTCAAGGGAACATTCTGGAGTCCTAAGGGCAATCTCCTTGCTTTCTACCGAATGGACCAAAGCATGGTAAGTACATATCCACAGGTAAATGTTACTCCAAAGGGTACAGATTCACGTTGTGCACAACTTGTACCAGACAAATACCCTATGGCAGGTGAGACATCACACAAGGTTACCGTAGGAATATTCGACATAGCAACAAAGAAGACAATATATCTCGATGCTGGCGACCCGACAGACCGCTACTTTACAAACGTGGCATGGGCACCAGACGAGAAGACAATATACATGATTGAACTCAATCGTGACCAGACAGATGGTGAACTTGTAGAATATGACGCAAAGACAGGCAAGAAGATTCGTACCCTCTTTGCTGAGCATGACGACAAGTATTTCGAACCATGTGCTCCTATACAGTTCCTTCCTTGGGACAGCAGCAAGTTCATCTACCTCAGTCGTCGTGACGGATATAATCACATATACCTATACAATACAGACGGTAAATTGCTCAAGCAGCTCACTAAGGGAGAATGGGAGGTGTTTGACATCATCGGCTTCAACAAGAGCGCAAAGTCTGTCATCTATTCTTCCAACGAGACATCACCAATACAGAAGAATATCTGTACAGTAGGTATGAACGGCAAGCATAGCGTAATAGGTAATGCAATAGGATGGCATAGTGCCAAGTTAAGCAATAGCGGTGAGTACATTCTCGACTACTATTCTTCTCCAACTATTGCACGTAACATAGACGTATGCAGCACAAAGACCTTGAAGTCGTCAAACATATTCTCCGCTAAGGACAAGTGGGAAAACTTCAACGCACCAAAGATTCAGCTTGGAACTATCAAGGCTGCTGACGGTAAGACAGACCTTTACTATCGTCTTGTGTTGCCAACAGATTTTGACCCAAACAAGAAATATCCTGCCGTAGTATATGTATATGGTGGTCCTCATGCTCATAATATTGATGCTTCCATACATAATGGAGTACGTGGATGGGATATCTACATGGCACAGAAGGGCTATGTAATATTCTGCCTCGACAATCGTGGTAGCGAGCATAGAGGAAAGGACTTTGAGCAGGCTACATTCCGCAACCTCGGTGTGGAGGAGATGAAAGACCAGTTGAAGGGTGTCGAGTATCTCAAGAGTCTTCCTTACGTTGACTCTTCACGCCTCGGAGTACATGGCTGGAGTTTTGGCGGTTACATGACAACAAGTCTCATGACTACATATCCTGATGTGTTCAAGTGTGGTGTTGCAGGAGGTCCAGTTATCGACTGGAAATACTACGAGGTGATGTATGGCGAACGCTATATGGACACTCCTCAGACAAACCCAGAAGGTTACAAGAAGACTTCACTCCTCAACAAGGCTGGTAATCTCAAGGGACGACTCCTTGTCATCTATGGAGGCAACGACCCAACATGTGTTCCTCAGCATACACTCACATTCATGCGTGCTTGTATTGATGCTGGCACATATCCTGACCTTTTCACTTATCCAGGTGATGGTCATAATATGTTCGGACATGACAGAATACACCTCCATGAGGTCATCACACGTTATTTTGAGGATCACTTGAAGTAACAGAATTCACTTGTAAAAACGCAATATGAAACAACTGACAGTAGTAAAAGTAGGAGGCAAGATTGTTGAGGACGAAGAAACACTCGTCCAGCTCCTCAAGGATTTTAGCGCAATAGAAGGACCTAAGGTTCTTGTACATGGTGGTGGACGTAGTGCCACTAAGGTTGCTGCTGACCTCGGCATAGAGAGTACAATGATAGGAGGTCGCCGTGTAACAGATGCAGATATGCTCCGTGTGGTCAGCATGGTGTATGGTGGACTTGTGAACAAGAACATCGTTGCACGTCTTCAGGCTTGTGGCATCAATGCACTCGGACTCACGGGAGCGGACATGAACGTGATGCTCTCACACAAGCGTCCACTCAAGAAGGTAAAGATGGAGGACGGAACAGAACAGATGGTTGACTTCGGCTTCGTAGGCGATGTGGATAAGTGTGACGGCAAGATACTTTCTACTCTTATAAATGAAGGAATAGTTCCCGTCATGGCTCCACTAACACACGATGGTAAGGGAAACCTTCTCAATACAAATGCTGACACCATAGCAGGAGAAACAGCCAAGGCACTCGCTCCTTACTTTGATGTAACACTCATGTATAGTTTTGAGCACGCAGGCGTTCTTACTGATCCTGATAATGAAGATAGTGTTATTTCTCTCATAACAGCTGACAGTTTCGAAACCCTCAAGGCAGACGGCACAGTCAGCGGTGGTATGATTCCCAAGATTGAGAATGCTCTTGAAGCTGTAAAAGCAGGCGTGAAGCAGGTGATAATCACTAAGGCAGATGCCATAGACGGTAAACATGGAACTGTAATAAAATAAGACAATTGGATTTCAAGCGCGACATATTACCTCTGAAAGACATAATCTTTCGCACGGCTCTTCGCATCACGATGAATCGCGAGGAGTCGGAGGATATCGTGCAAGATATTCTGTTGAAGCTTTGGCAACAGAGAGACGAACTGGAGACAGTCAATAACCTTGAAGCTTTCGCCCTCACATCAGCCCGCAATCTTGCCATAGACCGCATTTCCAAGCATGAACAGAGAAACATATCACTCGTCGAGGAAACGCACGACAGGGAAGATGTATGGCAAATGTCCGCACACGACACTATGGAGCGTGAAGAACGTCAAGCCAATATTGCTTCTGTTATCGCTACTCTACCTGAGAAACAACGAACCGTACTACAACTACGTGACATCGAAGGTAAGGCATACAAGGAAATAGCAGAGATAATTGGTATCACAGAGTCAGATGTTAAGGTCAATTTATTCCGTGCAAGAGGATTTCTAAAAGAAAAATTACATTTTCTTAGACGTGATAAATAACGGAAATACACAATGTTATCAAAGTAAGACAAAAAAGTTACAAAAAAAAGTTAGATTTTTTTGTAACTTTTCTTTTTCTCATCCGTCGTTATAATAGAAGGGCAAATAAAAGCCTCATCAATAAAAGGCGAATGAAGCCTAAAAATAAAGATAACAGAATATGGATTACAAGTACATAGAGCAACTGATTGAACGCTACTTTGCCTGCGAGACTACATTGCAGGAAGAGCAAATACTTCGTTCATTCTTCTCACAGGAAGATGTACCTGTAAATCTGCAACAATATGCAGAAATATTCCGCTACGAATCATCCTTATCACATGAGTGCCTTGGTGATGAATTTGATGCCAAAATGATGTTACTCATTGAGAAGGAGTCGGGGATGAATAATAAAATAGTAAGTATTAGAAGTAGGTTCGCACCTTTATTCAAGGCAGCAGCTATTATAGCCATAGTACTTACAATAGGAAGTGCAGCCGAGCAATCAATCGGTAACCGTCCTGACGAGGGCATAGAAGACGTAACAGCCATCAATCCTTACATCAGGAAGGACAACATTTCCGCAGCAATCAAAGTGAAGGACAATACGCAGGCTGAGACACAGACAGCCGTAGTGACAAGCGATTCACTTATGCTTAATAAAAATGATTAACTTTTGCTTTTACAATATTAAACAAATCGATGCTTTAGAAACCAAAATGATGAATGCTGCGAAGCGTATCATCATCTGATGGAAAAACTTCCATCGCAGAATGAGGATGAATCAAAGAATACTTTGACTCATCCTCATCTTTTTTATAAGTACCAATAAAATTAGACTACCATGAAAAATTATTTTATCTACCATAAAAAATCATTTTGACTATCATGAAAAAATATTTTGATGGTAGTCTAACGGTAGCAATACTACTATGTTTCAAAAAAATGGGTAGATTGGGCAGTTATTTTGTATGAGTATAAGAGAAAAGTAAAAAAGTAACTATATACCATATCTATGACTTATTTACTTTTTTCTTATAGAACATAGAATTTTCTACCCAATCTGCCCAACGATTCACACTTCGCTCACACCAAAATAACCCTCACCTCTGCATTGGTCATTGGGGTTATATCTTTATGGTCAACGTCCTTATGTACAGCTTGAAGAACACGAAGAAAAAGTCCATGACTGACTACGAGGACATTCTTATCAGGATAAGTAGATGAAACATAATTGAGGAACGCCTTGGCACGTGTACGGAATGCCAGCATACTCTCCACGTCGTCTGTCATATCTATCCATGCACCTTTCTCTACTACAACACCTGTGATTGAGCCCCAGTCACGTTCACGAAGCAATGTTGTATAGACGACTGGGATATCATGGCCGAGATGCTCGAGGATGATGGCTGTAGTATCCACACAACGCTTGAGGTCGCTTGAAAGACAAACATCAAAGGCTGTGGAACGAAGTTGCTCCACAGCCTTTATTGCTTGCTCCTTTCCTGTTTGTGTCAAAGTTCCCGGCATGTGTCCTTGAAGGATATGCTTGGCATTCTCCTCAGTTTCTCCATGACGAAGCAGGAATAAGCGTGTCATATAGTTATTTGTTTAGAATGGAAGATCGTCTGTCTGTGACTCTGAGTTGCCAAAGTCAGGAGTTGCTGCTGTATTTTCTGCTGGTGCAAAAGGTGCATCAACAACTGGTACTGGAGCAACAGGAGCCTGAGCAGCACCTGCAGTAGCTGGTTCGACCTTCCATGCACGAACATCATTGTACCAACGTCCCTGATACTCACGCGCATTGATGTCGAATGAAACTGTATAATCGTTTCCTACCTGAATATTAAACAACTTGATTTTATCCTCACCCCATACGTTGAAACAAATACGCTTTGGGTACTGTTCAGCTGTTTCGAGCACATATTCCTGTGACATCCACATATTTCCGGTAGTGCGTGACTGACCGCTACGTGCCTCAAGAGCCGTAATAATCTTACCTGTAATTTCCATATTTTTTTAATTTCTTTTTGATTCTCGTTGATTAAGAGTTCTGCAAAAGTACGATTTATTTTTTTTTTATCATCTTCCATTATGTGTTTTTCTTTGCATTGAAAGAAAAAAGATTAATTTTTCTGCTCATTTTATCAAAACAATTCATAACTTTGTAGCAAATATAATTTTTTACCGAAAATGAAATTTAGTGTATCCAGTGCCATTCTCTGCAACAGATTGCAGATTGTAAGCCGAGTTCAGAACTCAAAGAGTTCACTCGCTATTCTTGATTGTGTCCTTTTCGAGTTAAACGATGGGGTACTAAAGCTTACTGCATCAGATAGTGAAAACACAATCACGACAACACTTGAAGTATCAGAATGTGACAAGAATGGAAAGATTGCCATTGAGTCAAAGCAGCTTATCAACTCCATCAAGGAGATTTCTGACCAGCCTATCACATTCAGCATCAACGATAGTAACTTTGCCATCGAGATTAGCTACCAGAACGGTAAGTATAACCTCGTAGGACAGGATGGTAACGAGTATCCAGTACCTGCTGGACTTACTGACCTCCAGAACAACATAACTATTTCGAGCGAGACTCTCCTCAATGGTATCTCACGTGCTCTCTTCGCAACAGCAAACGATGACCTTCGTCCTCAGATGAATGGTGTCTATTTCGACATCACTCCTGACTACACTACTCTCGTTGCAAGCGACGGTCACAAGCTCGTGCGTAACCGCATCCTCTCTGCCAAGGGTGAGACTGCTGCCTTCAACCTTCCAAAGAAGCCAGCCCTTATGCTCAAGAGCATCCTCGGTAAGGAGGAAGATGACGTTCAGATTAGCTTCAGCGACCGCAATGCTCTTATTGAGCTTTCTGACTTCGTACTAACTTGTCGTCTTATTGAAGGACGCTATCCAAACTATAACTCTGTAATTCCTACAGACAACCCATTCCGTGTACGCATTGACCGCCTTGCATTCATTGCAGCTCTACGTCGCGTATCTGTATTCGCAAGTGCAAGCAACGCACTCATCAAGCTTCACCTTGAGAACAACACTCTCACTACTTCTGCACAGGACATTGACTTCTCTACATCAGCAGAGGAGCACATAATGTGTGAGTACGATGGCGGACCTTTGAGCATCGGCTTCAGCGGACCATTCCTTATTGATGTCCTCAACAGCATTCCATGTCAGGATGTTGTTCTTGAACTTGCCGACCCAAGCCGAGCTGGTGTCATCGTTCCTGCTGAACAGGAGGAAAATGAGGATGTTATCATGCTCCTTATGCCAATGATGCTACAAAACTAACTTGTTCAAGGTAAATTTTGAGAACAGTTAAAAGCTACATTCTTTTAACTACGAATAATATGAAACTTAACATAAAGAATCCAATCGTATTCTTCGACTTGGAAACTACAGGTATTGATGTAGCAAAGGACCGCATAGTGGAACTTTGCTACATCAAAGTTTTTCCAAACGGTAACGAAGAGTCAAAGAATATCCGAATAAATCCTACGGTTCACATCCCAGAACAAACCACAGCCATCCACGGCATTTCTGATGATGATGTCAAGGATTGTCCTACATTTGCACAGATTGCAGGTGAACTGAAGCAGACATTCGAGGGTTGCGACTTCGCAGGATTCAACTCCAACCGCTTTGACATTCCTCTCCTAGTGGAGGAGTTTCTCCGATGTGGTATTGACTTCGACCTCACGAAACGTAAGTTCGTAGATGTTCAGAATATTTTCCACAAACTTGAACAGCGCACACTCGTAGCCGCCTACAAGTTCTATTGTGGTAAGGATCTCGAAAATGCACACTCAGCACTTGCTGATACACGAGCAACACTTGAAGTGCTTGAGGCACAACTCGACAAGTATCCAGAGACATTGCAAAACGATATCACATTCCTTGATGAATTCTCCAAAATGAACAAGAATGTGGATTTCGCTGGTAGAATCGTGTATAACGACGAAGGAATCGAGACTTTCAACTTTGGTAAGCACAAGGGTAAGACCGTTGCCGAGGTATTGAAGAAAGAGCCAAGCTTCTACAACTGGATGATGCAAGGTGACTTCGCCCTCAACACCAAGCAGGTACTCACAAGAATACGTCTGAGGGAACAGTTTGGAAAATAGAAATTCTACACAAACCAACCACTACTCTCCTATAAGGAGAGGACTAAGTTTCCAAGATGGCACATCATTTTCAACTGTATTAGATCGTATGCCTTCAACAAGGACAAACATATTAATAAATCATCTCATGCTAAAAGGAAAGAAAATCGTATTAGGAATAACAGGAAGCATAGCTGCCTACAAATCTTGTATTCTCATAAGAGAACTGATTAAGAAAGGGGCAGAAGTGCAGGTTGTGATAACTCCAGCAGGTAAGGAATTCATCACGCCAATCACACTATCCGCACTTACGCACAAACCTGTAATCAGCGAATTCTTCAGCCAAAGGGACGGTACATGGAACAGTCATGTTGACCTTGGACTTTGGGCAGATGCAATGGTCATCGCACCTGCCACAGCAAGTACAATAGGCAAGATGGCAAACGGCATTGCCGACAACATACTCATAACGACATATCTTTCCATGAAGGCACCTGTCTTCATAGCACCTGCCATGGACCTTGACATGTTTGCACATCCTTCAACACAGAAGAACTTACAAACATTACAAGATTATGGTAATCAAATTATCGAGCCAGGCATAGGTTTCCTTGCAAGCACGCTTGAAGGAAAGGGACGTATGGAAGAACCGTTAAACATCGTGGCAAGGCTCGAAGAATACTTCACAAGACAAGGAAAGAAAGAACTTTCAGGTAAAAAAATATTAATTACAGCAGGTCCTACATACGAAAAGATAGACCCTGTGCGTTTTATAGGTAACTATTCTTCGGGGAAGATGGGACTTGCCCTTGCAGAGGTATGTGCCTCACAGGGTGCGAAAGTTGAGCTTATATGTGGCCCAATTTCCGCAAAACTCACCAAAGAGTACCCGAACATCCACAGAAGCGATGTAGAGAGCGCACAGCAGATGTATGAGGTATGCAAAGCCATATATCCAACTATGGATGCTGGAATACTCTGTGCAGCCGTAGCCGATTTCACTCCAGAGACAGTGGCAAACGAGAAAATCAAACGCACGAGTGAGGACATGGTGATACGTTTGAAGCCCAACCCAGACATTGCAAAATCTCTCGGTGAGATGAAGAAAGACGGACAAATTCTCGTTGGATTCGCCTTAGAAACTAATGATGAGGAATCAAATGCACAAGGTAAAATGAAGAAGAAAAACTTCGATTTCATCGTGCTAAATTCACTCAGAGACAAAGGTGCTGGTTTCCAAACCGATACCAACAAGATTTCCATCATATCAGCCGAAGGAAAGAAGGACTTCCCTCTTAAGTCAAAGACCGAAGTAGCGGAAGACATCGTCAACGAATTAATAAATCATATTTCATAATTCACAAATATGCCTTTGCATAGTTTTTTCTACACCTTGGGAGACTTGGTAGAGGCTTTTTCTGTTTATGCGACGAACAAATCTACTCATTGGGGCATTTAGCCTTATCACAGCGATGGGAGGCATGTTCAACACTTGCCTCGCACAGGAGCTCAACTGCACCGTTAAGATAATCCACAATCAGGTGCAGGGTTCAAATAACAGTGTGTTTGAGACGCTGGAAACAGCAATTACAGAATTCATGAACAACAAGTCATGGACTGAGCTACAGTTCCAGAAAGTAGAGAAGATTGACTGCTCGCTCAACATAACAATCAAGAAATATGACGTATCATCCAATCTTTTTACAGGTGAACTGATATGGCAGGTATCAAGACCTGTATATAACTCTACCTACTCATCAACAGTATTCTCCATGAAGGATCCATCCTTCAACTTCAACTATAAGGAGAACGACCCATTAGAATTCAACGAGACAAATCTTGACAACAACCTCACGGCAATGCTTGCCTACTACGCATATCTGTTCATCGGCTTTGACCTCGACACATACTCCGAGATGGGTGGTACAGAAGTGCTCCACATAGCTGAAAACATCACCAACGGCGCACAGACACTTGGTGATGCTGGTTGGAAGGCATTCGACAATAATAAAAACCGCCACGCCATACTTAACGACTACATGGAATCATCGATGGAACCGTTTCGTAAGATGATGTATCGCTACCACCGACTTGGTCTTGACGAGATGGCTGCAAACGCTGATCGTGGAAGGGCAGCCATCAGTGAGGCAATAGATATGTTGAAGGAGTCGCACAGCAATAAGACTCTAAGTCAGTTGCCACAGATTTTCACGGATTATAAACGCGATGAAATCGTGAATATTTACAGCGGACATGGTACTGAGAAGGAAAGGAAAACTATTGCTGACATCATGTCAAACATCAACGCCAGCCAAGACAACTACTGGAATAAGATAAGGAAATAATAGAGATTTACCCACTTCTCTTCCTCATAGGGCTACAAGTAACTTCTATAAACATCTTCATCATAATAACTATGATACAGAATCTGCATATAGAGAATTATGCTCTCATAGAGCATCTTGACATTGACCTTCACTCTGGTTTCTCCGTCATAACAGGTGAAACTGGAGCAGGTAAGTCAATCATACTCGGTGCCATAGGATTACTGCTTGGACAGAGGGCAGACACAAAATCCATCAAGACAGGCGCAAGCAAATGTATAGTAGAAGCAACATTCGACATCAAGGAGTATGGCTTCGGACAGTTTTTCTATGACAACGACATCGA
>R24__coassemble_647_pt1 | contig 22523 bp, 15 predicted proteins | sample R24__metabat2_low_PE_026 | metagenome-assembled genome bin R24
GAGGGAACATTGCCCTCCTTCCACATATAGCGTTAATAGAAATAAAACTTCGCTTTAGAAAGCAGCACCACCGGAGTGCTTTGTTGGATCATATATTACAGGTTCTCCAACCTCAACCTCCTCTGGTCCGTAAACCCATACGTCAATTTGGAGATCGCCAAAATACACTCTATACTTAGTCCTTATCTGTGTAACTGTATATGGAACTGTCGCACGCTGATATTGGTTAGAGATTGTTAATTCACCAGTAGCTTCACATCTCTTCTTTCCGAACTTCGCTTCAAGATAATTATTAATGAACTCGTTAGATTTATAAGAATAGTCGCAACCAGAATAAACGAAATACTTGTATGTCAAATTACCAATCTTACAATCCAAGAGAGACTTTGTCTCAATCTTCTCCGTTTCGCCCGTACGCACAACCCTTACCTCAGACTCAACCATATAATCAGAGAAGTGAGAGAACTTCACAGTAACACTGCCACCATTAGGTGCTTTTGAAGCAGCAATAATTTCATTTTTATCAGGGTCAACGCTACGGCAACGGAATGTCATGTCCCGCTCAAAGTCCTTGTTTGTCACAACAACTGCTGGGTTATCATCGCCAAACTTTGCACCATCAGGACAACATTTAAGACCAAGGACAGGGAACCACTCAAGAACCTCATCTACATTCTGATTAACACCTGTCATCACAGCCGGCTTACCTGTAATTGTATACAAAGCAGAGCCAGGAGTGCCAGCACCAAGAGCATTAGATGTCATCTTGTTGCTGATATACATCCTAATATCTGTTTTATTCTTTGGGTAAGGCTCGAACTTGTTTGCGTCAGTATTTTCAATAGATATGACACTTCCATCAGCTGTCAAAGCCAACGCATCATCAAGAGAGATAGCATACTTATGGTTTGCATCTGCAGTCGTTGCCTCTGATGGGTTCTTGGCAAATGTGAGTGCGATAACCTTACCATTTGAGTCAAGCGTAACAACCTTCTTAATCTGCTCTGTTGTATAACCGGATATAGTAGTAGAAGCTACGATATAAATCTTTTCGCCAATACCACCCTTACCTGTATATGTCATAGTTGAGGACACCTTCTGCACATCAGAGAAACTCTTTCCAACACGAATATCAGCAGCCACATTACATACAATAGTGTATGTATAATTGCTTGACTGTGTAATTTCACCGAGTTGCACCTTGCCCTTGCCCGGGTCGCCTCCCTGCTGGCCGTTAATAACAATACTTGGAATATCATTGCTAAAACAAGATGTCAATACACTTGTTGAAGCAAGAAGCAATGCTCCTAAAAGAAACTTAAATTTCTTCATAACCCTTATCTTTATATGTTTATTTTTCGTTTTACGTTATTATTCAAAAGTACCATCAAGATACTTCTGCATATATTTTTCTATATAATCCGCCTGCCAATAATGGGCAGAATGGTTCTTATCTGGTATTTCCTCCATCTCCTGTCCCATATTCTCAAGCGCATACCTCCAATATGACACCATGCTATACTGCATATCATAATAGTCTGGAAGCTTTACACGAATTACGCCTTTACGCCTCTGTCGTTTACCTCCAAATGGTATCGCAAAATGGAAGCCACCATTATGCTCACCACCAGTAAGGATTCCATAAAGACCTATGGCATATTCTCCAAAGTGTCGCGTCAAATCCACTCGCACACCCCAATCACCATAACAGAACCGACCTGCCTGTGCCTGCAACTGGAAACTGCTCCATGGTTCGTAGTACGAAACTTTAGCCATTGTAGTGAGAACTGTAGGTTCACCTATATACCACTTATCATCATAGAAAAAGGATGTATAAGCATATCCCACATGCGCTCCGATGTCTAAGTTCGCGTTCACATGATAGCCAAGCTCCCCATAAAATCCCGCATAACGTGGATAGAATACTCCTGCAGCAACCTTGCCCGTCCAACGACCGGAATAAAACAAATCTTGACTGATAGAAGCAACACCAAGTCTCAAATTTCGATTAGCATCCGTCTTATCAAGGTTTGTGTATATTGGTATAATTGGCTGAACTGTTAAACGATTGCCTTTCCACAAACACGTCTCTATAGATGGCGCAAAAAAAGCACCAAACTCACACAGCATATCATATCTATGATTGTTAATAGTAAAGATAGGAATCAAATTCACATCAACCTTTCCATAGCACTTACTATAAGGTTGCCGATCATTTTTCATTCTATCATTGACCCCTTTAACATCATAATCAACATTCACAATCCATTTCCCCGAATTACATTCTGCATGGACACCAATCTTCGATGCCCCATTCTCCAGAACAGACAATTCATAATGGGAACATTCAGGATTACTTTTCTGTAGCAACCTCAACGCCTCCGCAGGACCTCTGAAAGTTCCGCGGTAGGAAGGATCTTCAATAACTGCAAATACCGTATCAGAGCCAACGACAACACTTATGTTCTCGAAGCCCTGCTCTGCAAGGCTTTGACGTGAAAGGTGTATGTCATTCTGAGCTTGAGCCGAGAAGATGGACATTACATTTATGCATAAAATCGCAAATACTCTGTTCATACATCAAAACAAGATTTCACCTAACTTTCTTATAAAACCTTTAGATATTTTCACATAATTTGCGACAAAGGTAAGAATTAATTCTCTATTTAATGTACATTTATGATTAGTTTTTTAAAAAATCGCACGTCTTTTTTTATTATCCAACTAAAAAAGGCAAGTTTCACACTAAAATGAAACCTGCCTTACACATATTATAATTTACTTTTACAACAGAGCACCGCTCCATTAAAAGCAAAATTACTCCGTAAATTATGGGTTAACGCCAGAGCCACCATTATGGTCAACACTTATGAAATTATCATGTTTTGCCACAGGTGTGCCATATACATCAAAATAGAAAGATTTCGAACCAGACGTCAAGCAGAGAGTATAAATCGTCTGTTCATAATGAAACACTTCCGTACCAGGCTTAACAGAACATGAATAATAATGAGCAAACGTTGCTTCTGTCTGTTCACCAATCCATTGCTTCAAGTATTCCACAACAAATGGATTATTCGTATCTGTCTTAAAGCCACGAGGCGCCTTGTACTCCGCTTTCTGCAAATCTGATGTGTTAGTTCGAGCACATTTTGCAGTAAGTTCATCAGAAGTGGCAACTCTCTGCTCCACATAGCGAATGTCAAAATTCATCCTAAACATCCAGCGGCCACTCAATCCGAAGTATGGAATCGTAGTATGAAGTCCGTCAGACTTAGCTTCTACCTCACGGACATCATCACTTTCCTTACCCACACCTTTATAATAGAATTCGAATTCCATGCCATCAAAATCCACATCATCATCCACACCACAAACAGTCAAGTCAAGTGGAGTGACAAACTTCGCTTCTTTTGGACGGCATTCAGCTTTAATCATCGTTGAAGTTGTAGGAAACTGATAGCTTGGATTTATCACATCCTCCGGAGCTTTCAGAGCCTTCAGATTTTCATCCTTATATGTTTCCAGAACAATCAAAAGACCTGCTATATGTTGTTCATTAACCAAGTCCTGTGATGTCTTTTCGTCAACTATGGCATATCCCTTCAAGCCATCCACACTACATTCTGCATGAACAGCATTAACACCATCAGGGTTAAGGAACTTTGCCTCATATTGCTTGTAGCGAATATTAGTGCCCGGCATTTCACCACCAGAACTGAAGCACGAAGTCAAAAGACTTGCGCCAACAAGACATGTCACACTTATAAGAAAACTAAATTTCTTCATAATTTTATATTTCTTATATTTCATTATTTCATTATTCATAACAATCATTCAACCTCACCATTAAGATACTTCTGTAGGTATGATTGAACATATCTCGCCTGCCAATAATTGCCAGAGCGGTTTCTTGCAGGTAGAGGTTCAACCATCTGACCGCATCTTTTTCCACTCCATTCATAATTATTAACCAAAGAATACTCCCAATCGAAGAATTCCGGTACGCGAAGGGAAACAAATCCCATACGTTTCTGAGCCTTTCCTGCAACAGGTATGGAGAAATGGAAACCTCCATTATACTCGTCGCCAGCATAGATAGCATATAATCCTATACTATACTCTCCAAAGTGGCATATTCCATCAAGCCTTGCCCCATAATCGCCATACAAATAGCGACCACCAGTAACTTTCAACTCTGTGGAAGTCCTCGGTTCATAATAACTAAGAGAGAGAATAGCACTATATTTCACATCATCCTCAACCCACAACTTCCCGTCATTCAAATCCTGCCACCTGGTAGCACTTGCTTTAACACCTATGTCGATACGATCATTTAGATGATAGCCAAAATCAGCATTCAATCCCAGATTATTATAATGGAAGAACCCAGCATATACTCGTCCCCACCATTTTGCATTATCAGCCAAATCTTGCTGTATCGTCACTGAACCGAGCTGAAAATGGGAAAAATCACCAAGCCTCTCACCATACCAGTCGTAATTATCAAACACATCATAGTTGTCAAACAACGGTAAAATTGGCTGAACGACTACCCTATTTCCTTTCCACAGACTCGTTTCTATGGCAGGTGCCAGCATCACTCCATAAGTAAACAACTTATAAGTCACCTTATTTGAGAAAGAGATTATCGGATAGAAAGTAACGTTTACTTTTCCGACCGACTTATTATAATTCCTTACCGCCTTACCTGTATTCATATTTGAACGAATTATCTCATTCACTCTGGAACTATTATAGTCAACCTCAACTCTCCAATGACCATTTTCTATTTGAGCACTTATGGCATATTTATCAACATTATCTTCCTTGACCACAACATCATAACAATGAATTGACGGACAAAGCAAAGACAGATTCTTCAAAGCAACACCTGCCCCCCTGAAAGTGCCTCGATACACAGGGTCTTCAACAGAGAGATACATGGTATCACCTATGCAAGTCAAATCGACATTTTCAAACCCAAGTTCTTTCAATTTACTCTCTGGATTCTGCGCTGAGCAGGAAGAGCAATTAAAGATTGCAAACATTATCAACACTACTATCTTCATACGCTAATATTTTATAGTGTATTGATAAGAAACGCCACCACAAACCTTATTGAATTCTCTTGTATAAACCAACAGGTTAAAGTGGCGCAACAAATTCATCTCAAAACCACAATTCATGCCTTTGGTATCATATTCAACCATAACACGAAAGTCTTTACAGCATTCTGGAGAATACTCCACACCCCCGAAAGCGCCATCATACACAACACCTTTTGCGATTTTCTCGAAATAGCCTGCAGACAGTCCAAACGTTCCACAGCCATTCACATGAAAATGCTTGGTGACGACACCATATACAGCCGAGAAGTAACTATGTCCCATATATGAGAAGAAGTCATTTGACCCGATGACTACACTTGGCAGACAAGTACCATCTTTTTCCTTCAAAGGCCTTAATCTCACAGTAAAAGAACGATCTTGTTCACAATATGAATCCGATGGCAATTCCTCCTTCAGCTTTAGCAGAGTAGAACGATAAGTCAGTTCTACGAATGGAAATGGAGTGAAGTCAATAAAATAATTATACACGGGAAAGTCATAATTAGTAAGCCCCGAAGCTATATAATCGACTCCACCAACAAAGGTTTTATGCGGATACATATCCGCAGTCGGTATATTCATCAACCCCTGTGTACCCATTATCTTCTGGGCGGATGCATAGGTAAAACAGCCAAGCATCATCGACATTAAAATCATCCTCTTAAAGGGCATTGAACGTATAACAACCGTCTTCATAACCATTCCAAAACAGCAAATAGTTCTATCCACTATACAATTTCATTGCGAAGATAAATATTTTTTCTCTATTAATAAGCATTACTTACATATTTTTTATCCATTTGCAACAACTTTTAGTCTAAGAGGAGCAAAAACGGCAAAAATGCCACCTTTAGAATACAAAAAGAGGTGTTATCACCACGACAACACCTCATTATGATTCTGTATATTATCTGCTTAACTTACAATACTTTTTTATTACTTAAGTTCGATAATTGCACGACGGTTAAGAGTGTATGGAGTAACGTCATTAACACCACCAATACCGCGTGTTTCAATCTTATCTTTGCTTACACCGAGGTTGATAAGTTCCTCAGCAACAGCCTTAGCACGATTCTCAGACAAAGTCTGGTTGTAGGCAGAAGAACCAGTCTTGCTATCGGCAGTACCTGTGATGACAACCTTAGCACCTGTATTCTTTGCTGTTGTAGCAACAGCCTCAAGATTGATAAGATCCTTCTTAGAATTCAACTTAGCTGAGTTGATATTGAAGAATGTTGAAACTGTATTTCCACAAATAATCTTCTCAGGTTCTGCTGGAGCAGGTACCTCAACTGGCTTCTTAGCAAGTTCTTCACGAAGACGAGCATTCTCATCCTGCTCACTCTGGAGCTGACCACGGAGATCGTTCAACTTAGCACAAGCCTCCTCAGAAAGAGCCTCATAATCCTCAAGATTAACAGCCTTTGACCAAGTGTTCTTACCCCAGTTGTAGCAAACACCAACCTTCAAATCCATGAATTTCTCAGATCCATTAGCATAACTTCCTGTCTGATGATCGAAGAAGGCATCGGTGGTGAAGTTATATGAACCTTCGAGATACACACCTACCTCATTGCTAAATCTCCACATTGATTGGAATCCTGCACCAAGAACTGGTGTATATGTTTTAAGACAAAAGTTACGGACAACGCCGGCTCTTGGTATCAAACTAAGGTTCCAAAATCTATTCTCATTGTAGCCATAGAGAAGATTTGACATATTGAACAGATTTTCATACACAACATATGCATAATTCTTGCTTGCGCTTGAAATCTCATACTTTCCCTTATCTGTGTTTATATTGTCCAATCCACCAAAGGCCTCCCAATCTACAGAGATTCGCATTCCATAGCCTGGAGTGAACCACTTACCGACAGCAACAGATATACCATAAGTACGGCCATAATCCATTGCATCGCTAAATGAGAAACCATTCTTTTGAGCAACTCCTATACCGCCTCCTATCTGCGTAAACCAGTTAGCCCAAAACGAATTAGTAGCCACCTTAGTGTACTTGTAGTCAGCAGTTGCAGATGTTTCAAACTCACAGTCCTGCGCATTAGCAACAGAACATAGACCCACGAGGGCCATGCACATCATGAACTTTTTCATAATACAGAAATCCATTTATTTACAACAATTATTTTCATTCAATTTCTCTCATCGAAGGAAAAATGTTTGTCAAATAAATAAACAAAAACACATTTTCCTCACTTTATTTGGCACAAAGATAAACCTTTTTCTTGATACGAGCCACATAATTTCGAAAAAAAATGCTCTAAATCATGCTTTTTTTTCATTTTTTCCTAAAAAAGTCTATCAATCACCTTATTTTCGACCAAAGAATATACTATTTTGCCGTCTGGAGTACGTGCAGGTGTCGGCAAGGCAAACAATTCACGTAGAAGATTTGTCATTTCCACTTGCGAAAGTACATCCCCATAGCCAATAGCAAAGGATTTTGCCAACATAAGAGCCATCGATTCCCTTGCATCCTCGTTAATATTGCCCGTCTTATCCATTGCAGAATAGACAAGATTATGAAGAACCTCATCCACATTTATGTTCTGTATATTGGAAGGGACGCCCGAAACGGAGAACGAGCCACCACCTAGATTGGTGAGTTCAAAGCCAAGCTTGGTAATATCATCGAATATTTCTTCGATTACGACTGCCTCTGCAGGGCTGAAGGTTACGATTTCCTCAAACATTATCTTCTGTACAAGATGTCCATGAGTAGTCATGGACTTGAGGTTACGCTCATACAACACACGAATATGCGCTCTATTTTGGTCAACGAGCATCAAACCCGAACCTGTAGGAAGGACGATATATCTTCCCTTGTACTGGAATTTAGCCACAGTCGGGTCAAGTGACGCTGGCTGTCCATCCGCTTTATAATATATATAAGGTGTATCAGCCTCAGCCTCCACCTCAACATTTGTTTCCGAAGGAACAAGTCCGCCATCGCCATCATCATTTGAAGAGGAAGAGACAAGCCCGTCATCAAACAGTGTCGGATTATAGTCAGATGGCATCATGTCAGAAGAATCATTTTCCAAATCCTTTAGTCCTTCATAAAGACTTTCCCAGTTTGGCTCTACATGCTGTCCGTTACCACTACCCGTTTTTTTGAACGGATTATAATCAGATACAGAGCGTGTTGGTGGAGAGTAGCTCTTTGTACCATGCGAACCAGAAGGTATGAAAGCAGGTATCTCAGGTTTTCCCTCAACGTCAAAGTCGATCATAGGCACATTACAGAATTTGCCGAGCGTTTCCTTTACGGTAGCATAAAGCACCTGCCATATTGCCTGGTCGTTGTCAAACTTTATCTCCGTCTTTGTAGGATGAACATTTACATCTATCGATGCTGGTTCAACGGCCATGTAGATAAAGAAAGACACTTGGTCCCCAGGAGGAATAAGGTTGTCATAGGCACGCATCACTGCCGTCTGGAAATAATTATGCTGCATGTAACGACCGTTGACAAAGAAGAATCGCTTCGCGCCTTTCTTCTTTGACGACTCTGGCTTTGTGACATAACCTGAAATCTTTACCAAAGACGTCTCTGCCTCTATAGGGAGAAGGTCAGCATTTATCTTCTTGCCAAAAACATCGATAATTCTCTGACGGACGGAAGTTGCCGGCAAACGGAACATCTCCGCACCATTATTGAAGAGATTAAACGAGATGTCTGGATTTACGAGTACTATGCGTTCAAAGTCCTGCACGATATTAGTCATCTCCGTCTGGGCAGATTTCAGAAACTTCCTTCTTGCAGGGACATTATAGAACAAGTCCTTTACGGAGAAGTTACTTCCCACAGGACAAGAGACAGGTTCCTGTGACACAACCTTAGAACCTGCAATCTCTATGCTCGTTCCGAGTTCATCCTCTTCACGTATTGTCTTCAACTCCACATGTGCAACAGCAGCAATAGAAGCAAGAGCCTCGCCACGGAAACCCATCGTAGAGAGAGAGAACAGGTCGGCAGCCGAGCGAATCTTTGAAGTAGCATGACGTTCAAACGAAAGACGTGCATCCGTTTCCGACATACCTTTTCCATCATCCACAATCTGCACATTAGCCTTTCCGCCATCAACCACAAGCACCTGAATATTGTGGGCACCTGCGTCAATAGAGTTTTCGACCATCTCCTTTACTATCGAAGATGGTCTCTGCACAACCTCTCCTGCCGCTATCTGATTAGCGACAGAATCGGGTAAGACATGTATGATATCCTCCATTTAGAATGGTAATTCTCCTGTGATTATGTAGTTAGCAATAATAAGAAGCACGATTATCGCACCAATAAGCACACCATAAGAGAGAGGTTTTCTTCCACTCTGCTTACGACGTTTGAGGTGCGTTGTTGCATCAACAAACTTTCCACGAATATCCTCTGGAGAGAACTCTTTAGGTGGGAGCAATCCGAGTTCACGCTTGGCACTCTCCTCTATCTTCTCAAGTTTCTCCTTACGAGGATCGTAATAGATATAATTATGATGAAAACCACGAGGCTTTCTTACCGAAAACATACCCATATCATTCATCTTTTATGTTTCTTTAATCACAAAAGGAAGGACTACCTTGCAACCAGCCACCTCTTTTGACAAAAAGAAACGAATTAAACATTTTCACTTACCATAATGCAAATATAAGCATCACGGAAGAATCACGAAAGGTTAACGAAGGGTTAACGAAGCCTTTTGACATGTGTCAACAAATCGTTTTGTTCATAATAAATTCGATTTTATTACAAAATGTCAAATACAGGCTTACTTGCCAACTCCTTTGTTATTTGGATCATGCGCCCTCCAGTTGAAGATATCAAATCTATCCTTCGGGCGTATATCATCAAGCCATACGAAGCGTGCAAGATAGCATTTGTCCTTTGGTATGCCCGTAGGCGGATACATCGTACCTGTCGAACCTGCCATCCATATCTTTTTTGGCTTCTTGTTCTCCATGTACATGATTGCCTTGGTCGTCTCATTATAGACCATACCAATCATAAATCCGTCATCCTCCTGCATGTAGTACGCAACGAAGACATTTCCCACCGCCTCATTCCTGTCAAGCTGACCATTCTTGAAGTACGTAAACATTTCCTTTGACTCTATCTGGTTAAAGCACAGCGAGTCAATCTTCTCTACCGTCGATGCCTTACCTATGATATGAATCCAGTCGATAGTACTATCATTATTGTAAACACGAATCTCGTCACCCTTTGCCTGCTGTCCCTCATTCCAAAGGACAGGATTACCATACATGTAAGTACAAGAATCAAGTTCGTGTGTCACCATTGAGTCACATACAGCTTGAACATCAACCCTGTACATGCGGACATGATGGTAAGCATGAAGGTCACGATACACCGAATCAGTATTGAGATTATATGTAAACATCTTCAACGTGTCGGCATGAACATAGAGTGTATCCTTCTGCGAATATTCGTACGCCACAGCACTGTCAGTTGCGAGTGCAAAACCTGTCGTCTGATTATACTGGCAATAGTTGGCTGTAAGCATACAGAGGTTCTCCTCATCTGTGATGACAACATCACCAAATGCTTCGCTCACATCCTTGCCCTTGCAGTAGTAGAGGCTGTCAGCCACAATCTTACGCATATCCTTGATGATGTAAGAGCGGTCAAGCAGGAAAGCCTCATCCGTATTCGTATCATAGTCACCTCTCTCACCATAGACAAACGTGCCGTCATCAGAAGTGATGTTTGTAGGCGACACAATGCGTGCTTTCTTTATGTCCGAATAGTAGTAGAGCGTATCGGATACGAGCTTGAACTTCGGATTCGTGAGCACAACGTTGTTCGTGAAGAATGCCTCATGCGTCGGAACCGTGTATTGCCCCCAATCGCTTACGAGCACGTTGTCGCCATCATACAGAGTACCGCCATAAGGGTACATTCCCACGTTATACACACGGTCGTAGTCGAGATAGTCGGACACAAGCTTGGTCTTCTTGTGAGTGAGTACAGAATGTCCGAGCGTGTGAGCCTGCATATCATAGCCGTCATACAAGAGCGTGTCACAGGTAAGTGTGAGCGTATCACCCTGCCACATCTTCACGTGACCATAGGCGTTGAAGGAATTGTCATCCTTGAAGAACCTTGCAGAGTCACAGTCGAGGTACATGCCGCTGTGGTAAAGCCTCACATTGCCAACAAGCACGTCAGCCCTGATGTCCATTGGTGTCTTGTAGAGAACATCCGAGTGAATGAGATGGACACGGTTGTCATCCTTCTTAATTGTCGGATTATTCCTATCAAGCACATCCGCAAAAATAGCACAAAATGTTGACAGGCACACCATGGCGCCCATCAACAATCGTGTTAGTTTATTAGAACTATGATGTCTCTTCATTTTATTATTCTTTGTAGTAATAAGGAGTAAAATGGAGTAAATGGGAGTAAAGAGACGAATGTCTGTCGTCCTTTTACTACTTTTTACTTCTTTTAACGCCCTTTAACTACGAGATAAGCAAGTCTTATTTAATCCATCCTGCATACTTGAATTCGCACTTCTTCCAGTCGTCGTTGATGCGGACGTATGTTGTCTTCATCTTGTTCTTTATCCACTCCTCAATCTTGTCGCTTGAAAGTTTCTCGACGAGGACATTCTGGAGAACCTGATAGTCATCCACCATTGATGCACGATGGCCGTCAGTCTTGTTCTTCAACTTGACAATGGCAACAACCTCCTGATTCTTGGAGTTCATCATGACGAATGGCTTTGAAATCTCACCTATATTCATATTGGCAACCGTCTTTGCCACCTCAGCAGGGAGGTCCTTGAGTTCGAACTTTGGTGTTCCATAACATGCCTGTGATGCCTCCTGTGATAGATTGACCATGTTACCGTAGTTATTGCGTGTATCCTTATCGTCTGACACCATGCTTGTACACTCGTCAAATGTGAATGTTCCCTTGCGAATCTCGTTTGCCAAAGAGTCCATCTCGTTTACGGCATCCGTGAGAGCCTTATCCGATACTCTTGGCTTGCGGAGGATGTGGCGACAGTTGATAAGGTCACCTCGCTTCTCTATCAACTGGATGATATGGTAGCCGAACTCTGACTCAACAATCTTTGACACCGTCTTTGTGTCATTGAGGTTGAATGCAACGTTTGCAAACTCAGGCACAAGCATTCCCTTACCGGTGAAACCAAGTTCACCCCCCCTTCGTGCAGAACCAGGGTCTTCAGAATACATAACCGCAAGGGTTGAGAACTTGGATGAACCAGAATTGATTCGTTCCGTATAGTCACGGAGGTCAGCCTTCACACGTTCTATCTCCTCTTGCGAAATCTTTGGCTTGCGAACAATAATCTGCACCTCCACCGTTGTCGGTACAAATGGAATACTATCCTCAGGCATATCCTTGAAGTAGTGACGTACCTGTGCTGGAGTTGCCTTGATGTTCTTCACAAGACCCTGACGCACCTGATTCACCATCTCGTTGTCACGTATTGAGTTGAACAACTGTTCACGCAACTGTGAGATTGACTTGCCGGCGTACTCCTCCACCTTCTCCTTTGAGCCATACTCTTGCACAAAGTGGTCTATACGCGAGTTTACCTCTTGGTATACATCACCGTCAGACACCTCAACACTATCTATGGCTGCCTGATTGAGGAAAAGCTTCTGTACGGCAAGCTGTTCTGGAATAACACAGTATGGATCGCCCACAATCTTCTGTCCCATCGCCATTGCCTCAATACGTGCGTCTTCAACGTCCGACTTGAGTATTGCCTCGTCACCAACAATCCAAATTACTTCATCGATGACGTTGTTACGGCTATTTATATTCTGTGCTCCTGCACCGTATGTCAACGCTGAGAGTATCAGCGAAAGTATTGTCTTAGAATATCTCATGACCACAAAGCATTAATGAGCGTTAACTGTTTCTACTACGGCATCGTTCACCTCTACCTTGTACTTGTTGCGGAGTCCCTGAAGCCATTCTACTTCAAGCTGTGTCTGGTAATCTGTGAGAACCTGTCCCCTTACGTCTCTGTAAGTTCTTGGCTTCTTATACACCTTACCGATGACTCCTGTTGACTCAAAGCCCTTTGTTGGCTTCAACTCGCCAGTCTTGAACATGAGCTTATCAACATTGGCATTGTCACCCTTCTTATAGATGCCTCTCTCCACACGCACAAGCTTCACTGTGTCATTATTGAACGTAGATGTGAGTGTCTTTGACCACTCTGTCTCAGGTACGCCCTTGAGAGCCTTCTTGGCAGCAGCAAGGGTAGCATCATCCTTTGCATGGACAATCACACCACAGAAACGTGGAGCATCCCATGTATAGTTCTTCTTGTTATTGTTGAAGAACGCCTCAAGACCTGCCTCGTCAGCCTTGGCCTTGTACCATATCTGGTCTTTGCATATCTCATACATGAGAGTTCCGTCATAGTATTCCTGTGAGAGATACTTGAGATCTGAGTCCTTAGCCATAAGGTCATCGCACAACTGCTCGATTACAGCATCACGGCTCACGTTCTTCTGCTTTGCGATAGAGTCGATGTAGTTATTTGCTGAAGCCTCCTTGACACCACGCTGCTCAAGGAACTTGATGATATTGTCGTGGTGGAACTCGTATGGCTCAAATGGGTGACGGTCTTCCATCTTGATGATGTGCCATCCCACTGTTGACTTGACAGGAGCAGACATCTCGCCCTTCTTGAGTGCGTATGCTGCTTTCTCAAAGTCAGGAATCATCATACCCTTACCAAACTGTCCGAGCGAACCGCCATTCTGTGCACTACCCTTATCGTCAGAGCAAGCCTTGGCAACAGTAGCGAAGTCAGCACCACCCTTGAGCACGTTATAGATAGAGTCGATGCGCTGCTTTGCCTTGGCAGCATCAGGCTCCGAAGCATCTTGACGCACAAGTACGAGGATATGTGAAGCCGTAAGCATGTCATCAGTACCGAAACGCTTGGCAGTGTTCTCGTAAGTGATGCGAGCCTCACGCTCTATGAATGCGCTATCAACAATGGTAGGGAGTACCATCTGTTCCTTGTAGCCGAGCAACTCCTTGCGGATGCTTGAGATAGTGTCATAGCGAGCCTCCTCTGCGGCAGCAACCTTCAACTTGAAGTCAACGTAGAGAGGAACATATTCCTTCACGCTCTTCTTGTCGATGACTCCGTCAGAGTTATTCTTGTTGTATGAGTATTCAAATTCAGAACGAGTAATGTTCTTACCGTTGATAGTCATTATGACTGGGTCATTATTTTGAGCCAAGGCATTTGCGCCGAGCAATGCACCAAGAGCCAATACTGATATTCTTTTCATCGTTTTAGTTAGATTTTCTTATTTGCGTGCGAAGTTACATAAAAAAAGCGAATTAACTACAATCTTAAATGTTATTAAAAGTGAAAGAAATAAAAAAAGTCTTTCCTTCGTCAGCAACCAACATTTTTCAACCTCTACACCTTGACAAATAACCCGCTTCTGCTTATTCGTTTCTTCCTTTATAGCACAACAAAAATCCTTCATGCAAACAAAAATTATGCCTCCAGAAAAAACTGACTTCCATCCTTTATTTTCCTCCAGCACCCACATAAAGGATATAAAACAAAAAAGCACATCAAGAAGTGCGAATAGATACTTCCTGATGTGCTTTGATGTTTATTATGTCTTAGTGTCAACTTACTGAGGACGGCTGTAGTTAGGAGCCTCACTTGTGATGATGACCTCGTGCGGATGGCTCTCAAGCACACCTGCATTAGTGATGCGAGTGAACTTAGCCTCGTGAAGCTTCTCGATGCTTGCAGCACCGCAGTAGCCCATACCTGAACGAAGACCACCTACAAGCTGATAGATAACCTCCTGCACTGTTCCCTTGTAAGGAACACGACCAGCAATACCCTCTGGCACGAGTTTCTTTGCCTCCTTCACTCCACCCTGGAAGTAACGGTCAGCACTACCCTTCTCCATTGCCTCGAGTGAACCCATACCACGGTATGACTTGAACTTACGGCCATTATAGAGGATTGTCTCACCTGGAGCCTCTTCTGTTCCTGCAACGAGTGAACCTACCATTACTGAATAGCCACCAGCAGCAAGAGCCTTGACAACGTCACCTGAGTAACGGAGACCTCCATCGGCGATGATTGGCACACCAGTACCCTCAAGTGCCTTGGCTACGTCATATATTGCAGAAAGCTGTGGAACACCTACACCTGCTACTACACGTGTAGTACAGATAGAACCAGGACCGATACCTACCTTAACGGCATCTGCTCCTGCCTCAACGAGTGCCTTGGCAGCTTCACCTGTTGCGATGTTACCCACAACGATGTCAACCTCTGGGAAGTTCTGCTTTGCCTCACGCACCTTGTCTATTACTCCCTTTGAGTGACCATGTGCAGTATCGATGATGATGGCATCAACACCTGCCTTCACGAGTGCCTCCATACGCTGGAATGTGTCAGCAGTAACGCCTACACCTGCAGCAACGCGAAGACGACCCTTAGAGTCCTTACAAGCCATTGGCTTATCAGCAGCCTTAGTGATGTCCTTATATGTGATAAGGCCGATAAGATGATTGTCATCATCCACTACAGGGAGCTTCTCAATCTTGTGCTCAAGGAGAATCTTTGAAGCACTCTCGAGATCTGCCTGCTGATGTGTAACGACAAGGTTCTCCTTAGTCATCACCTCATCAATCTTACGATCCATGTCTGTCTGGAAACGGAGGTCACGGTTAGTAACGATACCCACGAGCTTGTTGTCCTTATCGACAACAGGAATACCGCCGATATGATACTCCGCCATCATGTCGAGAGCATCCTTCACGGTCTTGCCACGCATGATAGTTACAGGGTCGTAAATCATACCGTTTTCAGCACGCTTTACGATAGCAACCTGACGTGCCTGTTCCTCGATTGACATATTCTTATGGATAACACCAATACCACCTTCGCGGGCAATGGCAATAGCCATAGGAGCCTCAGTGACTGTGTCCATTGCGGCAGTCACGAAAGGAACTTTCAAATCAATGTTACGTGAAAACTTTGTACCAAGTGAAACCTCGCGTGGAAGAACTTCTGAATAAGCAGGGATGAGCAAAACGTCATCGTAAGTCAAGCCTTCCATCACGACTTTGTCTGCAAGAAAATTCGCCATATACTGTAAATTTTTATTGCGTGCAAAGATACATATTTTTCGCCAAATACGAAAATATGATATCTGAAAAATAAAAACAGTTCCCAAAAATTAACAAATACACGGTTTGTTAATCTCCAGAAACTGCTTTCCAATCATGTTAATTTGCCATCTCCGACATAAACTTCACACGAATGAGTCGGATTTCCTCCTCAGAGAAATCTCCGTCAAGTTCCTTCATTGCCTCGTCTATGTCGCCTGTCTCGCTTCGGCGCAGGAAGTCGTAGATGTCTTCAACTGAATCCTCGTCCATGACCTCCTCCACGAAATAGTCGATATTTATCTTCGTACCGCTGTAAACGATTGCCTCAAGTTCGTCAAGAAGCTCGTCAAACTCCATGCCGTTTGCCTTTGCCACTTCCTCAAGGTCAATCTTACGGTCAATACTCTGGATGATGTTCACCTTTGCCTTTGACCTGTTAGCCACGGTTCTCACACGCATATCTGCTGGGCGAACAATCTCGTTCTCCTCGCAGAAACGCTTGATGAGAGCACAGAACTCCCTTCCGTAGCGCTTAGCCTTACCAGCACCCACGCCTGGGATGTTCTGGAGTTCTTCCAAGGTTATTGGATAAAGCGTTGCCATTGCCTCGATTGATGCGTCGAGGAACACAACGTATGGTGGGAGGTCATGCTTTGCAGCCTCCTTCTTGCGCTGGTCGAGAAGCATCTTGTAGAGCATCTCGTCAGCTACTCCTGTACCACCCTGTTCCATTGAATCGTCGTAATCTTCAAAATCGTTGTCCTCAACAATGAGGAACTCTGTTGGTTTCTTTAAGAACTTCTTTCCGAGCTTTGTCACCTTGAGAAGTCCGTAGTTCTCAACATCTTTCTCTATATATCCGTCGAGCTGTCCCTGATGGATGACAGCATTCCACATCTTCACTTCGATGTCGGCACCTGCACCAAACTCTTCAAGCTTGTCGTGCTTGTGGACGAGGATTGTCTCTGTCTCGTTACCACGGAGGAAGTCAATGACATAATCCATCTTGAAGTTCTCCTTGACGGCAAGTATCGCCTTGAGTGCAAGGACGAGGTTATCCGTTCCATCCACCTTCTTCTTAGGATGCAGACAGTTGTCACAGTTGCCACAGTTCTCCACATCGTACTGTTCGCCGAAGTAGTGAAGCAAGAGCTTACGTCGGCATACGGATGACTCGCAGTAGGCAGCTGTCTCACGGAGGAGCTGGCGACCAATGTCCTGCTCTGCAACTGGCTTGCCTTCCATGAACTTCTCAAGCTTCTGGAGGTCCTTACTTGCATAGAAAGCAATACACTTGCCTTCACCGCCGTCACGTCCTGCACGACCTGTCTCCTGATAGTAACCTTCAAGGCTCTTAGGAATGTCATAGTGGATGACGAAACGCACATCTGGCTTGTCAATACCCATACCGAAGGCAATGGTAGCGACAATGACATCGATACGTTCCTTGATGAAGTCATCCTGAGTGGCAGAGCGCACAGACGAATCCATACCAGCATGATAAGCAGCAGCCTTGATGTCATTAGCCTTGAGGATGTCGGCAAGTTCCTCCACCTTCTTACGGCTGAGACAATAGATGATACCGCTCTTACCGCTGTTCTGCTTTATATACTTTATTATGTCCTTGTCTATGTTCTTTGTCTTCTGACGTACCTCATAGTAAAGGTTAGGACGGTTGAACGAAGACTTGAACTCCGTGGCATCCACGATACCGAGGTTCTTTTTTATGTCACCGCGCACCTTGTCGGTAGCCGTTGCCGTAAGGGCAATGACCGGAGCAGTACCTATCTCCTGTATTATCGGGCGAATACGGCGGTACTCCGGGCGGAAGTCGTGTCCCCACTCAGAGATACAATGTGCCTCGTCTATGGCATAGAAAGAAATCTTGACGGACTTGAGGAAGTCCACGTTTTCCTCCTTTGTCAACGACTCAGGTGCCACATACAGGAGCTTCGTCTTTCCTGACAGGATGTCCGACTTCACCTGTTCGATCATCGACTTGCTGAGTGACGAGTTGATGAAATGAGCAATATTGTCCTCTTCACTTATATATTTGATGGCATCAACCTGATTCTTCATAAGCGCAATAAGCGGAGATATGACAATGGCTGTACCCTCAAGGAGAAGCGCAGGCAACTGGTAGCAGAGGGATTTTCCTCCACCAGTAGGCATCAAGACGAAAGTATCCTTTCCCTGCAAGAGGTTCTGGATAATGGCTTCCTGCTCTCCCTTGAACGAATCGAATCCGAAGTAATACTTGAGAGAATCTTGTAATGTTGCTCCTTTATTCATCATATTTATTTAAGTTTTTAAGTTTGTGAGTTTCTGAGTTTTTATGTTATCGCAGAAAACCAACCATCACAAGCATAGATAAGTTTTTATGTTATCGCAGAAAACTGACCATCACAAGCGGGATAAGTTCCTTTGCCGACACGAAAACCAGACAAAGCTCACGAACTTGTATATCTTTTTGATTTTAGGTTTATAAGTTTTTGAGTTTACAAGCCCCTATGTGGCAAATAGCCGAAAGAACTGAAAAACTAAAAAAACTAAAAACTAAAAAACTCACTAATTACTCATTTTTCATCTGGAGGGCTGTCATATTTGCCTTCTCGACCTTTGACTTAGCATAATCGAGCGTAACGACATACTCCTTGATATTGAGCGAAGGCACCTCAAACATGAGTTCGAGCATTATTGTCTCGACCATTGAACGGAGACCTCGGGCACCGAGATTGAACTCCATTGCCTTGTCAACGACATAGTCGAGCACGGCATCCTCAAAGGTGAGCTTCACTCCGTCGAGTTCAAACAACTTGACATACTGCTTGACGATAGAGTTCTTTGGCTCTGTGAGGATGTTCCTCAATGCCTCCCTGCCGAGTGGCTCAAGGTGAGTGAGGATTGGCAGACGACCGATAATCTCAGGTATCAAGCCGAAGGACTTGAGGTCCATTGGTGCAATATACTGCATGAAGTTTGTCTTGTCAATCTTGGCAGCATTGCGGGCAGCATCAAATCCCACCACATGAGTGTTAAGGCGCTGTGCAATACGTTTCTCTATTCCGTCGAACGCTCCACCACAGATAAAGAGGATGTTCTTTGTATTCACCTGTATGAACTGCTGTTCAGGGTGCTTGCGTCCTCCGTATGGAGGAACGTTAACCACAGAACCTTCGAGGAGTTTGAGCAATGCCTGCTGCACACCTTCACCGCTCACGTCACGAGTGATAGATGGATTGTCACCCTTACGGGCAATCTTGTCTATCTCGTCGATGAACACGATACCACGCTCTGCAACCTCCGGCTTATAGTCAGACTCCTGAAGCAGTCGTGAGAGGATACTCTCCACGTCCTCACCAACGTAACCTGCCTGAGTGAGAACGGTAGCATCAACGATAGTGAACGGAACGACGAGCATCTTGGCGATGGAACGTGCAAGGAGGGTCTTACCCGTACCTGTACTTCCCACCATGATGATGTTTGACTTCTCAAGTTCAACCTCATCCTCTGCTGCAGGATTGTTAAGTCTCTTATAGTGATTGTAAACAGCCACGGAGAGAGCCATCTTGGCATCGTCCTGACCGATTACATAGTTATCGAGATAAGCCTTTATCTCCGAAGGTTTAGGAAGTTCAATCTGCTCTTTCTGTCTTGCATTGATCCTGTTCTCCTTCAATATCTGATTTGCCTGTGTGGCACACTCGTCACAAATACATCCGTCGAGACCTGTAATCAAGAGATTAACCTCGCTCTCACGACGGCCACAAAAGCTACATTTTCTTATTCTTGGCGGCATAAATAAATTAAGAATTAAGAATTCAAAATTCAAAATTATTTTTCGACCTGTATGGCTTCTATTGATGTTTTTTGCCGCAAAGCGGCCAGTTAAAAAAACATGGGGAAAACCAAATAAAACAAAAGAAAACCAAGATATTGTTTTTTCTTGTTTTTGTTCTGTTTCTTTAAGGTTTTTCTAATTGGCGCCTTAGCGCAAGAACCCCAACCAGACAAGACGATTTTATCGTAAATTATGAATATCGAATCCTAAATTTTGAATTTTCAAAGGTTCTTTCTCACGAGTACCTCGTCAACCATTCCATACTCCTTGGCTTCGGCAGCCGTCATCCAGTAGTCACGGTCAGAATCTGCCCACACCTTGTCGAATGGCTGGTGGCTATGGTCGGAGATGATTGTATAGAGCTCCTTCTTGAGCTTCTGAATCTCACGTGCAGTAATCTCAATGTCACTTGCCTGTCCCTGAGCTCCTCCGAGTGGCTGGTGAATCATCACGCGGCTGTGTGGAAGTGCGGAACGCTTGCCTTCCTTACCTGCAACAAGGAGAACGGCAGCCATTGAAGCAGCCATACCTGTACATATTGTCTGCACATCACAGTTGACAAACTGCATTGTGTCGTAAATACCAAGACCTGCAGAAACGCTGCCACCAGGAGAATTGATATAGATGCTTATATCCTTGCCGCTATCCACAGAGTCGAGATAGAGCATCTGCGCCTGAAGCACGTTGGCAGTATAGTCGTTCACTTCCGTACCGAGGAAGATGATACGATCCATCATGAGACGTGAGAACACATCGAGCTGAGTTACGTTCAACTGTCTCTCTTCAAGAATATATGGATTCAGGTATCCTGCCTGTGCCTTTACAACGTCATCAAGCACCATACTGTTTATTCCCAAGTGCTTTGTTGCGTATTTCTGAAAATCATTTATCATATTTATATATTATATATAATGTGTGCAATAATAATCTTGTTTTTCGTCCGTCATCTTTTTACCGTCCTTACCAGCCGTAACACCTCGCACAGTGCTGTCCCCACTCATGTTGACATTCTGTAACGTGACACACACTCACAACCAGTGCAAATGGGCATGCAAAAGCAACGCACGTTCTATCCATAGACAAAGGTATAAAAAAAAGCGATAACAAAAAATATTCTTCACATTTTTTTTCAATATTTTTTCACGACATAGCGTCAAAGGGCACGCCACGCCTTTCACCACCGAGGATTGCAACCCACTTTCACGGGCTTACAGACGGCTATAAACAAAAAAATGGCAGGGGATTGCCCTGCCATCCTAAAAATATCGAGAGATATGAATTATTCAAACATCTTGTTGAATTCCTCTGCAGTTACTGTCTTCTCATCGAGCTTAACTGCCTCCTTGATTGCTGCACCGAGCTTAACCTCTACGCAACGGTCGATGAGGTTGTCAACTGTCTCACGCTTCTTGAGCATCTCCTTGACTGAACCCTCGAGGTACTCGTCTGGGATGTTGAGCATGCCGTACTGAGCGAACTGCATCTTAGTGACTTCCTTAGCCATCTCCTTGATGTCGTTGTCGTCGACCTTAACCTCGAACTTAGCAACAAGCTGCTCCTTGATGAGGTGCCATGTGAGCTGCTCTATTGAAGCTGCATAGTTCTCCTCTACCTTCTTCTCATCGTTCTTTGTGTTGATGAGCATAATCTTCTTGAGCTTCTCGTCTGGGAACTCGAGCTTGCCTACCTTGTCCATCATGTGCTTCTTCACATCGAGGATGAACTTGTAGTCGCTGTCCTTAGCAAACTGCTCAGCAATAGCTGCCTTGGTACGAGCACGGAAATCCTCCTCGCTCTTTACCTCGCCACCTGGGTAGATAGCATCGAAGAGTTCCTGATTGAGAGGACCCTCTACGAAGCGAGTGATTTCTGTAATCTGAAGGTTGAACTCACCCTTGTGGTTAGCAACGTCTTCCTTAGCAACCTTGAGGAGTGAAGAAAGCTCTGCCTCGCTGTTGTCGTATGCAACTGAAGGGTTGAACTTAACAACGTCGTTAATCTTAGCGCCATTGAAGAGAGCCTTCTGCTCGTCATTCTTGAAGTACTTTGGAAGAAGTACGACATCACTTGCAGTAACAGGATTCTCAACACCAAGCTCAGTGATGATACCCTTTACCATATCGTTGTCCTCGTAAGCCTGTCCCTCTTCGAGCTTCTGGTATGAGCCACCACGCTGACGGTACATCCTAACCTGGTTCTCTACCATCTCGTCGCTTACCTCTACGTTGTAGTAAGCAATCTTGTCGCGCTTATTGACATCTGCCTTGAACTCAGGAGCAAGAGCAATACCGAACTTGAAAGTCATTGTCTCACCCTCAGCGATGTTTACGCTCTCCTCTGCTGGGAGTGGCTCGCCGAGCATGTTTACCTTATTGTCGCGGATGTAGTT
>R24__coassemble_653_pt1 | contig 22382 bp, 17 predicted proteins | sample R24__metabat2_low_PE_026 | metagenome-assembled genome bin R24
TTAATCAACTTTGGAACGACCTCTTCAACTGTGCCGTTGATGATGTAGTCGGCAATCTGGTTGATTGGAGCCTGTGGGTCATTGTTGATTGAGATGATGATACCTGAGTCCTTCATACCTGCAATGTGCTGGATGGCACCTGAGATACCGCAGGCAATATATACCTTTGGACGAACAGTAACACCTGTCTGACCAATCTGACGGTCGTGGTCAATCCATCCTGCATCTACGGCAGCACGGCTGGCACCTACCTCAGCATGAAGTTCCTTGGCAAGCTCAAAGAGTTGGTCGAAGCCTTCCTTTGAACCTACTCCGTAACCACCTGCTATGACGATTGGAGCACCCTTGAGGTTATGCTTTGCAGCCTCTACGTGACGGTCGAGCACCTTCACTACATAGTCAGTAGTAGGAACGTACTTAGCCACATCATGCTTTACGACCTCGCCCTTGTAGTTGGCATCAACAATCTCCTTCTTCATCACACCGTCACGTACTGTTGCCATCTGTGGACGATGCTCAGGATTGACGATAGTGGCAATGATGGAACCACCGAATGCAGGACGAATCTGATACAACTGGTTCTCATAGTGCTTGTCAACCATCTCGCCAGCCTCGTTCTTCACCTTCATGTCGAATGAGCCAATCTCCAGCTGAGTACAGTCGGCAGTAAGACCAGAATGAAGTGCAGAAGAAACACGAGGACCGAGGTCACGACCGATGACGGTAGCACCAAGGAGACAAATCTGTGGCTGCTCCTCCTTGAAGAGGTTTACCACGGCAGATGTATGTGGGAGTGATGTGTAAGGGAAGAGTCCCTCAGCATCAAAGATATGTACTCTATCAACTCCGTATGGAAGTACCTGACTCTCAACTCCGTCAAGTCCGCTGCCAATAAGGAGTGCTTCGAGCTTAACACCAAGCTGGTTAGCAAGCTTGCGTCCCTTGGTGAGAAGCTCCAGACTTACGTCAGCAACTTTGTTGCCTTCAAGTTCACAATATACAAATACGCTATTCATAACTTTTAAACGTCAAATTTCAAATTATAGATTTGAAATCAACCTATTGTATTAGATTCCATGAGTTCAACAATGAGACCCTCGATGTCAGCATCGCTTGCAGAGAGAGTCTTGTTTTCCTTAGCCTTGAACACGATGCTCTTGACAGCCTTCACATTGGTTGGCGAACCCGCCTTACCAATCTGCATTGGGTCAGCATCGATGTCGGCAGCACCCCATGTAGTAAACTCACGGTTCTTGTTTGCCCATACACGCTTCACGTTACGAGTGCGGCAAGGAGCAGCCGAACCATTGACAGTTACAACGATAGGGAGTGGACCTTCGACAGTCTCAACACCACCATCAATATGACGTCTTGCCACAATCTTCTTTGCAGCCTTGTCTATTGAAAGGATTTCCTCTGTATAGGTAATCTGTGTGAGACCAAGCTTCTCAGCCACCTGTGGACCAACCTGTGCAGTATCGCCATCGATAGCCTGACGGCCACAGAGGATGATGTCATAGTCGCCCACCTTCTTTATAGCCTGAGCAAGAGTGTAGCTCGTTGCAAGAGTGTCGGCACCACCGAGAGGACGGTCAGAGACGAGTATTCCCTCGTCAGCGCCACGATAGATTCCTTCACGAAGCACATCTGCCGCCTTAGGCAGACCCATGGTAATCATGGTGATAGTAGAACCAGGATTAGCATCCTTGAGACGGAGAGCCTGCTCAAGGGCATTCAAGTCCTCGGGGTTGAACACGGCTGGAAGTGCAGCACGGTTAACTGTTCCCTCTGGGGTCATCGCATCAGGACCTACATTACGAGTATCAGGTACCTGCTTTGCGAGAACAATGATTTTTAAACTCATATTTATTTTAGTTTAGGTTTTAATGCTATTTGTTTTACTGTATTAGCAAAGGCAAAAGTACAATTTTTTTTCATCTCAACAATCATTATTGACGATAAAAAAGCACGAAACGTAAAAAAGCAAGCGTCAATCCCATTATTTTCCACCTAATAATGTTCATTACAGTTGTCTATTTCCGTTCTTTTTATCAAATTTTCCATCTTTTCCTCTTATCATCCTCTTACCTTCCTCTACATTTGCTAAGAGAAATGAACAGAAACATAAGGGAAACTTGTGGCAAATAATGTCAGCTCCAAACAGATTGGACATCTTTACAGATTAAATCATAGATACAGTTGCCGGTCTTGTAGTGATAAAAATGACATATAAGATTTTCCAAATCCTTTGTGGACTTATTGTATGTTTCAATTGCCTTGCCCAACTCTTTGCCTTCTAACGATTCCTTTAGTTTAGCAATATACTGTTGAGTGTATTTTTCTTTTAATCCATATAATACAGCATTAAGCAGAAATGCGACATAATCATGTCCTCGGACAAACATATAAGCATTAGAATCACAAAGATTCTTGTTTTTTACAAGCATCTCCTCAAATGGCTTTTTGGCATCAATAATGTCATTATGTTTTTTCTCTATCTCAGAAATTGCCTGTTTAACCCTTTCTGCCACTATATTGATTGCGTCTTCTGATGATGAATATTCACCGCCAAGAACGACATGCCATGTTGATGACGTAAAAACATATCCACGACTTTTCAAAAATAATGACCAGATAAGTAGAGGGTATATTACAGAGGAAAGGCGGTGTGCAAAATCCTCAAAATCAAACTCAACGTCTTCCGTAAATGTTTTTTTGCAGAAATCGGATAATGTAGAAGAATAACATACCAGATTTTCAAAAGAGTAAGTGTATGTTTGAAGCATATACTTGTTCGTTTTTATAATCTTTCCATATTCTGTAGTGTCATCAAGAAGCCAATCATAATCGCTATCAACACAAGCAATATGATTGTCATTAAATTCTTCTGACATTTTCATGATACGTGTTTTTCCACTTACTTTCACATTCTCGTTTGTTTCACCCCTTAAAAGCGTTGTGTATGGATTGAAGTGAAATTCCTTTACTGGATATTCCTCGCGAAGAATATTTCCCCAGAAATCTGCATCTATATTATCCTCAACCTCGACAGTTACACGGTTAGGATTACCCGTGAGGATTGAAGCCTTGCGGGAATAATCAGGATTATATGCACTAATAAGTGTTGCCATATACTTACTTCGTTAATTCTCCAACTTCATGAACATGGTCAAACCATCCGGTAATCACACTTGGAGCATGAGTCGTGAGAATAATCTGCATATTTGGATTAAGAGCATGAATACGTGAAACAAGTTGTTCTTTCCAGTCGATATGCATACTAAGGTCAGGCTCATCCATGAAAAATATACATGGTTCGCCTTTCATATTGGCAATCATCAAAAGTAAGAGTAATATCTGCTTTTCACCCATGGAAAGGTATTCGTAAGAAAAAGACTGTCCGTTTCTCTTGAATTCAAAATTTCCACTAACCTTGTCGTCATAATTGGTTAAAAAAGACTCCAATGTCGCATACACCTTACGATACTCTGTCATATATGTATTTCTTGCCTCATTATCGGTTTCAGAGTCGCCTATGTGATTTTCCATGAACTCACGAAAATCATTGTTGCGCACGTTTATCTGTTCTTTGATAAGGAGGTCAAGTAACATTGCATCTTTTTGCTGAGTATTCCCTCCTGGTTGCTCGTTGCTCTTGAAAGATGAAATGTATTGTTCAAACGTACTTATGAAATCTGTCTTATATTGACCGTATAATTCATCAAATGTACGTTCTTCTCCTTTTTCGTCTTTTATTGTCGTTTTACGACCATTCATCGTAAAACTAAATTTGGCATTTTTTATAGTAATTTTTATGGGTTTATTTTGTCTTTTGCACCAGTTTATACTCCAGCCATTAGAAAACGTAATAACAAAAGCATCTGCAATCTTGGACAATTGCACATCCATATCATGACAAACTTTTTCATTAGTCATCATGGCATAACAATATTTAAGAATAGTAGATTTGCCACTACCATTCTTACCGCCAAGTATATTTACACAAGAATCAAGTTCCCAGCAGAAATCACCTTTGCCAAAGAAGTTCTTGATTTCGATTTTTTTTATTGTCACCATATTACATTTGTTGTTACATAATGTACACGATTCTTGAGAATCAAAGAGTATGCCGTTCTTTTCAGGAATATGCATTCATGACATATTTACACATATAGTTGATTTTCCATGCGTCATTATCCAGTTGTAAAAAAAGCAGGAAAACATAAACCTTGGTGCAAAAATACAAATTATTTGCTATCCTTGCAAGCAAATACAAAGTTTATAAAGGTTGGGAATGCTTAAAACATTGTTTCCCGATATAACAAAAATGCTATTGTAACTGTGATAATGAAAACGGACAATTACGTCAGGACACAATATATGTGTAAAATCCTTCGGCAACCCTTCGTGCACCCTTCGTGTCAGCTTCGTGAGACAACGGACTATTGCTATGGATGAAAAAAGTTTTGCCGTCGAATTGCAATACAAATATACAAGCATATTCTTCCTTCAGCAAGTTCAATCGTGTGTTTCTATAATATTCTTCCAAAAACTTCTGCTTGTCAGAAAATCGTTACGAAGGAGTGTAATGTCAAGATTGCAAACAATAATAGGTGTGCAGAATTATTTATACAATCCTTGCACCGCCTACTGCGCATCTTCAACGCCTAAAAACAATCGAGTAGGAGTCACTACACTCATTTATTTTATGCGCTGAACATACATCATTAATCAATACAATCATTATAAAAATAATTTTGCACACCTACTTATAAATTTTCCCGAACCAACATTACAATATATTTTGGGTTATCTTGGGCATTTACAAGTTTTTTTTTTACCTTTGCACCGTTACACAAAGAACCCTTCCCAGTTCTTCTTTTTATATATAAACCCGTCAATCGTGGGAAGTGATTGGCATACTTAACAAAAATATCTATATGAAAACATTACGATTGTTTGTCTCAATCTTAACTATGACGTTCACTTTGTGCACATGGGCATACGACTTTAAGAAAGACGAAATCTGCTACAAAATCCTAAGCTATGAAGACAAGACTGTGGAAGTGGCATATAATCCTTTAAAGTCTTATGCTGTTTCTCTGGTAATACCTGATGAAGTTAATGGATATACGGTGGTAGGCATAGGCGAAAGTGCTTTTTTTAATTACGAAGTCTTAGCATCAATTTCTATCCCAAATGGTGTAACAAGCATAGGAAGATATGCTTTTAGTGGATGTGGATTAACGTCGATATCTATTCCAAATAGTGTGACATCAATAGGGGAACATGCTTTTTGGGGATGTGGATTAACTTCTCTCACGATTCCTTGTAACGTGTCATACATAGGAAAAGATGCTTTTGAAGATTGTGATAGTTTGACATCTATAGTAGTGGACAAAGACAATAAGGTATATGACAGCCGTAACGATTGTAATGCGTTAGTATATACGGCAACAGATTCCATTATTAAAGGATGTAATTCCACGATAATACCTAATGGTATAAAAAAAATTGGAGAATGTGCTTTTAGTGAATGCAACGGTATAGAATCAATAGTCATACCAAATAGTGTGACAAGCATAGGAGAGAGGGCTTTCTACGGGTGTAAAAATATGTCCTCGGTCGTTCTGTCTGAAAATTTGGTTAATATCGGGGACAGGTCATTCTGTGGGTGCATAAATTTAGCATCAATTTCTATTCCCAATGGTGTTACAACAATAGGCGAACATGCTTTTGGGGGATGTGGATTAACGTCGATATCTATTCCAAACAGCGTGACAACAATAGGAGAATATGCTTTTAGTGGATGTGGATTAACTTCTCTCACGATTCCTTGTAACGTGTCATACATAGGAAAAGATGCTTTCTGGGGATATGGATTAACGTCTATTGTGGTGGATAAAGACAATAAGGTGTATGATAGCCGAAACAATTGTAACGCTATTATAGAAACTGCGACGGATTCACTCATTTTCGGATGCAGTTCAACAATAATACCCGATGGCGTGAAGATTATAGGAGAAGATGCTTTATGGGAACGCAAAGACTTGGGCACTGTTGTTATACCTGGTAGCGTTACAAGTATAAGTGACTATGCATTTTACAAATGTGAAGGCTTGACTTCTGTTGTTTTTTCTGATGGCGTAGCTAACATTGGAGCATTTGCTTTCTTTGAGTGCACAGGTTTGACGTCGCTTGAAATCCCCAAGAGTGTAATAAATGTTGACGACGAAGCGTTTTATGGCTGTTCTAACTTGAAAACGATTGTTATTCCAAATAGTGAGATAAATATTGGCATGAGTGCATTCCATAATTGTAAAAAACTTACGGATGTGTACAACTACTCTGAGATACCTCAGGTTATTAAAAGTAATACATTCTCTATTCGTGAAGCAACTCTCCATGTCATAAAGGGCAAGAAAGAAGCGTTTGCTCAAGCAGAAGGATGGAAGAAGTTCACGATAATTGATGACTTGGAGCCTGATGCCCCAGTTTCCGTAAGCAAAATTACGTGTGAAGACAACAAGGATGCAAAGGTTTACACTCTTGATGGCCGTGCAACAGATGACCACAACCTAAAGAAGGGTGTTTATATCAAGAACGGTAAGAAGTTTTTTGTCAATTAACAATTTAATTAATAATTAACAATTAATAATTAACATGCCGTTCGGAACAATCGCGGAACAGCACGCCAATCACTTCCTTGCAACCGCTGGACAGCATGTTAATTACTTCCTTGCAGTCAGTGAGACCGCTTCGCTTAGTTGTTAATTATTAATTGTTAATTGAAAAGTCAACTGAACAATTCCGCCAAGACCTCAAGTGATTTGAGTTGTGGGAACTGTGGAACGTGGATGCGATAATAGTCGAGAAGGACTTCGAGGCAACGCTGGCGTTGCTGGCGGTTGAAGCGGTAGATGCGCATGGTGCTATAATCCATTCGGAAAAGAAGAGGAAGGATGCGTGCCTCGTCACCACGTAGGAAATGATTGTGTGCAGGTTGACGTTCACAATATTCGCCTGCCACAAGGTCGAAATAAGGGAGACGACTGTTTTCAAGATTAGGATAAATGCCTATGAATCGGGTGAGGCGCATAAGGAACACAAGATGGAAATTGGCTATTCCAGACAGTTGCGTATGGGTGTCAGCCATGTCGAGCCATCGGAGGGACGTCTCTATATACATATATAAAGGGCGGTTCTCACCCTCGCTACGGAGTGCCGCACATAGGAACTCGCCAACGAACATGGCGATGGACGACTTGAGCGGAGAGAAAGGCATGTCCGCATAGCTGTAGTAGAAACGCACGTCCTGCGGCTTTGCCAGTTTTCCTTGTGGGCGGATGTCTGCCTGAAACTCCACCTGACTCAGTTGTGCCCAGAAGGCAGCATTCGCACCTGTACGACGACCACGGGCAAAGGGAGCCACGAACGACATACGTCCACGACTTTCGGTATAAGTATCCACTATGATGGAGTTATCTCCATATTTTACCGTTCGGAGCACCAAACAGCGAATATTCTCCTGCATATTACGTGTATTTTGTATGCAAAACTACGAATAATAACTTAACCGAGAAAAAAAATATAGAAAAATTTTGTCAGTTCAACAAAAAGGCGTACCTTTGCACTCGCAAATGAGCAACAGCACATTTTGCTCGGTCAATTTTGACCATAGGCTGGTCCATTCGTCTATCGGTTAGGACGAGAGATTTTCATTCTCTAAAGAGGAGTTCGACTCTCCTATGGACTACCACCAAAAGATTAAAAGTTAAAAATTAAAAGTTAGAAAATGCCGACAAAAGCAATAAGATTTTTAATTTTTAGCTTTTAATTTTATAAAGGAGTTTAAAGGTTTCAGGTTCGAGGTTGCTTTAACTTTTAATTTTTAACTTTTAACTCCGCAAGGAAGATGGGTGCGAGGTCACAGAGCCATACCACATCGTACTTCCACCAAATTTTATTAACAAATTAATCATTACAAAAAAATGGCAAATCACAAATCATGCATCAAGCGCATTCGTCAGAATGCTAAGAGAAACCTTCACAACCGTTACTACGCTAAGACTATGCGTAACGCTCTCCGCAAGCTCCGTTCTACAAAGGACAAGGCAGAGGCTCAGGCACAGTTCCCAAAGGTACAGCAGATGCTCGACAAGCTTGCTAAGCAGAACATCATCCACTGGAAGAAGGCTGCTAACCTCAAGTCAGGTGCTGCTAAGTACATCGCTAAGCTCGCTTAATCACAAGCAAGTAAAACGGTATCCACGAAGGATAAGACATACCGAATTCCGCAAGGAATTCGGTTTTTTTGTTTCCAAACCTATATTTTAACTTGATACACATTTTTGAACCGTTATTTTTTTGCTTATTTCAAAAAAAAGCATTAAATTTGTACCGTTTTAAGAATACACTCAATGGATGAAATAACAAATAACGGAGAAAACTATTCAGCCAGTAACATCACCGTGCTTGAAGGACTCGAAGCAGTACGCAAGCGCCCTGCGATGTATATTGGCGACATAAGCGAAAAGGGATTGCATCATCTCGTTTACGAGACTGTTGACAACTCTATCGACGAAGCATTGGCTGGATATTGTACTCACATTGAAGTAACAATCAACGAAGATAATTCCATAACTGTACTTGACAACGGACGAGGAATCCCAGTCGATATGCACGAGAAAGAGCACCGCTCTGCACTCGAAGTCGTAATGACGGTACTCCACGCCGGAGGAAAGTTCGACAAAGGCTCATACAAGGTATCTGGAGGTCTCCACGGAGTAGGTGTAAGCTGTGTGAACGCACTCTCTACAAAGATGATTTCACAGGTTTACCGCGACGGAAAGATTTACCAGCAGGAATATGCCACAGGAAAGCCTGTATATAGCGTAAAAGTTGTAGGTGAGACAGACAAGCGAGGCACACGCCAGCAGTTCTGGCCAGACGGAAGCATCTTCATCACAACAACATACAAGTACGACATCCTCGCCAACCGTATGCGTGAGCTTGCATACCTCAACGCAGGTATCACAATCACACTTACAGACATGCGACTTGAAGAAAACGCCAAGCAGGGCATAGAAGGCATCCGCAAGGAAGTATTCTACTCAGAAGGCGGACTCAAGGATTTCGTTCGTTACATAGACTCTACACGTACACACCTCTTCGACGACGTCATCTATCTCAACACAGAGAAGCAGAACGTACCAATCGAAGTGGCAATCATGTACAACACTTCATACAGCGAGAATCTTCACTCTTACGTCAACAACATCAACACCATCGAAGGTGGTACACACCTCCAGGGCTTCCGCACAGCACTCACACGAGTACTCAAGAAGTATGCTGACGACAACAAGATAACGGAGAAACTCGAGAAGCAGCACATCGAGATTAGCGGCGAGGACTTCCGCGAAGGACTCACAGCTGTCATCTCAGTAAAGGTTGCAGAGCCACAGTTCGAGGGTCAGACAAAGACCAAGCTCGGAAACAACGAAGTGGCAGGAGCCGTACAGCAGGCTGTAGGCGAAGCACTTGCATACTACCTCGAGGAGCATCCAAAGGAAGCAAAGCTCATCGTTGACAAGGTAGTACTTGCAGCAACAGCACGTGTAGCAGCACGCAAGGCACGCGAAAGCGTACAGCGCAAGAGCCCGATGACAGGCGGAGGACTTCCAGGCAAGCTTGCTGACTGTTCAGACAAGGATGCGGCAAACTGCGAGATGTTCATCGTCGAGGGAGATTCCGCCGGCGGTTCAGCAAAACAGGGACGCGACCGCCACTTCCAGGCAATCCTCCCTATCCGCGGTAAAATCTTCAACGTAGAGCGCGTAATGTGGCACAAGGCATTCGAGCACGAAGAGGTGAACAACATCATTCAGGCTCTCGGTGTACGTTTCGGACTCACAGAAGATTCCAAGGAAGCAAACTACGACAAGCTACGCTACTACAAAACAATCATCATGACCGATGCCGATGTCGATGGTTCACATATCGACACGCTCCTAATGACATTGTTCTTCAGATACATGCCACAGCTCATACGCGACGGCAGACTCTACATCGCTACTCCACCACTCTACAAGTGTACTAAGGGTAAGATTAGCGAATACTGCTATGACGAAAACGCTCGTCTCCGCTTCATCGAGAAGTACGGCAACGGCGAGGAGGGTGCAATCAAGACTCAGCGATACAAAGGTCTTGGTGAGATGAACCCAGAGCAGCTTTGGGAAACAACAATGAACCCAGAGACACGTCTTCTCAAGCAGGTAACAATAGAAGACGCAGCCGAGGCAGACTACACATTCTCAATGCTCATGGGCGAGGATGTAGGTCCACGACGCGACTTCATCGAGCGCAATGCTACATACGCTAACATTGACGCTTAAACACGCCTCATAAAGCCCAACGCGAGACGCAAGGTATCCACACCAAAGTGAACCTTGAACGGTCAAAGCGAAAGGCAAACAGAGGCACACAGAATTGCATATTTCATTCAATTCTTACATATATTCTCGTGTTGAACAAATAGAAGTGATTTCTGACGGATTCAGCACAATCTCACTTTTATTCTTTTATTAATTTTTTAAGTGGGATCATTTAAGGAGGCATTGTTGAATGCCTCCTTTTTTTACGTATAACTAACCATAATCTCGCTTCCATACCTTCCTACACACACATCATAAAGAATGGGGGTATATAAACACGATTAGGGGACGTACATCACTGTCCGTCCCCCTAATCAGGTAATAATAGTATTTGGTTACGTTGGATAGATATTATGCGTTAGAATTCTATCTGATGGACACCTACAGCTGTGGCCTGTGTCTTGTCTTCAGATGTGAGCCCCGGACGTTCATTGAACTGGCGAAGGGTTTCCTTAGTGCGCTTGTAGGTTGGAGATGACTGCACCATGCAAATGATATCGTCATTGTCAAGGTCTTCCTCCTTGAACAGGTAGGAATAAACCGGACGACGAATTGTTCCGCCCTTCTTATCCTCGCCGTAGTACTGTCCACGAAGGGCGGCCTTCTCTGCCTGTACCTCTGCTTCCTCTGGAGTGAGCACTTTCTCGGCCTTGGCCTTGAATCGTTGTCCAAGTTCCTCTGAATCGATATTCTCAATACCAAAGCCAGTAGCGAGAATAGTGACCTTAACCTTATCCTTGAGCGACTGGTCAACAGAAAGTCCCCACTTTGTCTCAACGTCCTTATTCTGTATCTTGTCCATGAACTCGTGTACCTCGTTCATCTCTTCCATCATAAGTGCGCCTCCATCAGTTTCGTCACCTGGGAATGAGATGCGGAGAAGTATCTTCTTCGAGTTATAGATATCACTGTTATTTAGCAATGGTGAATTAAGGGCATCCTGAATAGCCTTTGTCACTCGTCCTTCGCCCTCACCATAACCAGAACTCATGATTGCAACGCCACCATCCTTGAGTACTGTACTCACATCATTGAAGTCAAGGTTGATGATGCCGTGCATAGTGATGATTTCAGCTATAGAGCGTGCGGCATTACAGAGTGTGTCGTCAGCCTTGGCAAATGCCTTAACGACGGTGAAATCTTGATAAATTTCACGGAGACGCTCATTGTTAATAACAAGAAGCGCATCAACATTCTTGCTAATCTCCTGCACACCGTCAAGTGCCTGATCAATCTTCTTTACACCTTCCCACTTGAAAGGGATGGTTACGATGCCAACAGTGAGGATGCCCATCTCCTTAGCTGTTTTGGCAATGAGAGGAGCTGCACCTGTACCAGTACCACCACCCATTCCTGCTGTGATGAACACCATCTTTGTGCCGTCGTTGAGCATATTCTTGACAGCATCTATTGATTCCTCAGTTGCCTTACGGGCACGCTCAGGACGGTTTCCAGCACCGAGACCTTCTGAGCCAAGCTGAATCTTGTGCGGCACTGGCGAATCTTGCAGTGCCTTATTATCTGTGTTACATACAACGAAAGTCACATCGTGTATTCCCTCGTTGTACATGTGATTAACAGCATTACCGCCACCACCGCCAACACCTATTACCTTTATGATACTTGGCGATGAGTTGTTTGGAACGTTCGCAGGAAAATCAAACACTGCGCCTCCGTTGTTCTGTTCGTCCATTATTGAAGTATTGTTTACAAGTTGCTTGCGTGACAAATCTATGATAACAAATCAATGCCTTCAAAACAAGCGTTCGGAAAACATAAATCTGTATCTAAGTTTTTAAGTCCAGAGACATAAACTAAAGATTTGAAATCATTAAGCCACCTTGAGTTAATTTTCTGAAACTATATCTGAGATCCATCTGCCGAAGCGTGAGAAGAACTTATTATCTTCCTTTGCCTTAGCTACGGCATCACACAACTGTGCATTCGCTTCGCGAAGCTTCTGTGCAAGGTGTGAGCCTTCTACGGCACTCTGCTTATACTTTTCCTTTGAAGATAGTGTATCAACGTGCTGCTGGAACTCCTCCGTGATTACGTTGAGAGCTGAGCCACACACATTCTCTGCAGCCTCGCGAACCTTCTTATCGTTGCCGTGCTTCCTAAGTTCCTCGAGAGCCTTTACTACGGTGTCATACTGAGCACGTATCTTATTCTTTATACCATCAAACTCGATGGCACACTGCATATCAGCACGGTCTCTTGCCTCCTGCTCCATTCGGAGTTTCTCACGCTCAGTTTCCTGCTGCATCTGATCGTATAGGTCTGGCTTAACCTGTGCTGCTTCTTCCTCTTTGCTATCTCCAGCACAGTTTTCCTTACCTGCAAGGAGGAGTGAAAGAACTGAAAGACCAACCGGAGTCTCGAACACAGCTGGATTACCCATACCTGATGCCTTTTGGTAAAGTACATCTACATTGCTGGCAATACGAACCTTCTCGACCTTTGTTGCATTCTGGAAAGCAACCTCAATGTTCTTTATCTGACTACCGCCACCCACGAGTACAAGTCCCGCAAGAAGTTTGTCGGCATAGCCAGAACGCTCAAGCTGATTGTTTACGTTGGCAATAATCTCTGTGAGACGTGCATCAATAACTGTACGTATAACATCAACATTTACTTGCGTTCCAACATTTGTAACGAAAGGCTCACTGTCTGTCTCCGTAGATGAAGGGAAAGCATCGGCATACATCTTCTTGACTTCCTCAGCCTCCTCGTCAAGAAGAGAGATGGCAGAAAGGTCCTTATTGATGCAGTTCATGCCGATTGGCAGAGTGACAAGGAAACGAATCACCTTATTCTTATACACCACCACTGTAGTAGTGTCAGCACCGAGGTCAACCAATGCACATCCGCTGCGCTTCTCAATGTCAGTGAGCACCTGCTCACATAACTCGTATGGAGCGAGGAGAACATCAGCGATCTTCACTTTGGATGCATCAAACGTAGTCGTGATGTTGCTCAGTAGCTTCTTATTAGCTATGATATTGATGAAATCACCTTCTATATTAGTACCCATGATGCCCACAGGCTCAGGAACAAGGTTTGAGTCCACAATGTAGTCCTGTGGATAATTCTGAAGCACCTGACAGTCGCTGAAAGGGATGTCGTAGCTCTCTTTACGGATACCTTCCACACACTCAGCAGTAATGTAACTATGAGTTACCATATTACGCTTGATAATGCTACGGTATGAGCGTACAGACTGGCCTGCCACACCCACATACGCACGTGCTATCGGAACATTGATAGTAGCCTCAAGTTTGGCAATAACTGAGTTTATGCTTTGGTATGTCTTTTCAATGTTCAAGATGACACCACGCTGCACACACTGCACAGGATTCTCCTCTGCGTATGCTACAACCTGCATGACACCATCCTTCTTTTTTCCAGCAATACCTGAGATTCTTGATGAACCCAACTCGATTGCAACTATAAAGTCTTTATCCGCCATATTAAAGTTATTACTGCTTTTTAGTACAGATTAATTGATTATCGTATTCAAGATTAAATATAGAGTATTTGCCCCAACCGACCACACCAGCAGCCTTGTCGTAGAACACTTTCATGCGATGAAGTTTATCCTCAAAGTTGTGCATCCTACCAAGGTAGATTATTTGGTCGCCCACACGTGGAACGAGTTCCACCACCCTGCGGTGCTTCTTGTCAAGTATAACATTTATCTGCTCAATCTGATTGTTCCAAAACTCATTCTGATGAAGGAAAAGTGCGAAAGGAAGCAACTCAGTCTTGGCATACTTTTCGTCTATGACACCTGTGGCAACAACGATGTTGCTCATATACCTGCTGTTAGGAATTACAGCACCTGACTCGTCAAGGAAAAAACCGTCCTTTTCGTTTGACATCACATATATAACAGGCATACGTTGTGCCACTTTGACTATTACCTTACCAGAGGAAGTTTTAAAACAATTAACCTCCTTCACAAAAGGATTCTTTGCCACAAACTTCTCAATGGTCTTGGTGTCAATCTCCCTCATCATACATCCAGTAGGCATGATGTGATTCCTGTTGAGGATTTCGTCCACATCCATCTGATTGACGAAAGGAGATTCGCTCTCACCCTCCATCATGAGTTCCACGCCCACGCACCTGATGTCAGGATTGGCCTTTGACTCATGTATCATATAGAAAGAGAGATAGCCAACGACTCCCAACAAGAGCACGGTTACCAAAGCAATCTTAGCAATCTTCTTAGCTTTTGACATTTCTTCTTTCTATATATTTATTATATTTTCAAATTTATAATTTTGATTTATGCATCTCAAAGAAATTCGAAAGCATAAATTTTATATTAAGAATTTGAGAGTCTTCTATCTTTTTTTCAGTATCTCTGCAATCTGTGGAACGTAGTTCTCAATATCACCAGCTCCTAGAGAGATGAGTACGTCGAAGTCACCTGTCTCTGCAATATTGAGGATGTCCTCCTTGTGGATAAGATGACCCTCGCATCCTGCGCTTAGGTTGTCGTAGATAATCTTTGATGTGATTCCTGGAATAGGAAGCTCGCGTGCAGGATAGATGTCGCAGAGATATACCACATCAAGAAGTGAAAGAGCAGCTGCAAATTCCTTGTAGAAGTCACGAGTACGAGTGTAGAGGTGTGGCTGGAAAATGGCAGCAATCTTCTTGTCCTGATAGAGTTCACGGATAGAGCGAATACTCTGATCAATCTCATTAGGATGGTGAGCATAATCGCTAAGGAACACAACCTTATCATTCTTAACTTTGAAATCGAAGCGACGGTCAACACCAGCGAATGTGCGCATACCCTCACGTATCTCTTCGTCAGTAGCACCAGCAAGCTGAGCAAGAGCCATAGCTGCAATACCGTTCTCGATGTTGATGCTTACTGGTACTCCAAGCTGAATGTCCTTGATTGTTCCCTTTGGAGTCACGAAGTCGAAGAATATCTCTCCACCTCCGATACGGATGTTCTCAGCATGAAAATCACCTTCAGTGCGTGAATACTCATAAACCTTAACACCTGCCTGTGGGGCAGCCTTCATCTCAAGGCCTTTATGGATGATGAGTGCGCCACCTGGCTGAATGAGTGTTGTATAGTGACGGAAACTTTCGAGGTAAGCCTCCTTTGTCCCGTAGATATCAAGATGGTCGGCATCAGTAGCCGTTATGACTGTTGCAAATGGACGGAGCCAATGGAATGAACGGTCAAACTCGTCTGCTTCAATGACTACATAGTCACTATCATTTGAGAGGATATAGTTTGTACCATAGTTCTTTGTTATGCCACCAAGGAAGGCGTTGCAATCAACGTGACTCTGGTGAAGAATATGAGCAGCCATTGAAGATGTTGTTGTCTTTCCATGTGTACCTGCCACACAAAGTCCTTTATGTTCCTTAGTTAGGAAACCGAGAACCTGAGCACGCTTCTGAACGTCAAAGCCGTTCTCCTTGAAATATACGAGTTCCTTATGTTCTGCAGGAATAGCAGGAGTATAAACTACGAGAGTTGTCTCCTTATCCTTGAAACAAGGTGCGATACTTTCAACGTCCTCAACATAGTGAATCTGCGCACCTTCTTCTATAAGTTTTTCTGTAAGTTCGCTTGGTGTCTTGTCATAACCACCTACATTGTAGCCAGAGCTAAGGAAATAACGTACAAGTGCACTCATTCCAATACCACCAGCACCTACGAAATATACTGACTTTACCACGGTTTAATTAAGTTAAAATATCAAATCTAACATTTCATTTTAAGCTTTCGGAACAAATGTTCACAACGCATAAACTATAGATTTGAAACCTGAAACAGTTTATTTACTTTTAGCAAGTTTAATCACCTCTCTTGCTATCACGTCGGCAGAATCCTTGAAAGCAAGTTTACCAGCATTCTCACCAAGTGACTTAAGTTTTGCGTCGTCCACCACTGTCCGCAAAGCAAGAGGAATAAGATTGACGCATGCATCTGCATCCTTCACAAAGAGTGCCGCATCCTTTGTTGACAGAGCAAGTGCATTCTTTGTCTGGTGATCCTCTGCCACGTTTGGCGAAGGAACGAGGATGGAGGGTTTCTCAAGCAAACACAATTCGGATATTGAACTTGCACCAGCACGCGAGATAACAAGGTCAGCAGCTGCATACGCATTGTCCATACTTGATATGAAATCCGTGACATAGAGGTTCGGAATAGCATCAACCTTTGCAAGCGACTGATGTATGCTCTCGCTATAGAACTTACCAGTCTGCCATATGAACTGCACGTTGCTGTTGCGTATTTCGTCAAGATGACTGAGTACACTCTCGTTCACCGTACGAGCACCAAGGCTACCACCAATGATAAGGACTGTACGCTTACCAGGTTCAAGACCAAAACTCTTGATAGCCTCATCCTTGCTGATGTTTGCATTAAGAAGATTCTGACGAACAGGATTGCCTGTCATGATAATCTTGTCTGCAGGGAAGAAACGTTCCATTCCACTATAAGCCACACACACCTTCTGTGCCTTCTTGGCAAGTGACTTGTTTGTAACACCTGCGTAACTGTTCTGTTCCTGAATGAGACAAGGAACGCCCATTGCATGGGCAGCATTAAGAGTTGGAGCAGAAGCATAGCCGCCAACTCCGACAGCTACCTGTGGTCTGAACTCACGAATGATCTGCTTGACCATGTTCTTGCTCTTAAAGAAGTCCATCATCACTCCGATGTTCTTAGGACTCCAGAGAGGGCGGATAAGTCCGCGAACAGGAAGGCCCTTAATTTCATATCCTGCAGCAGGAACTCGCTGCATTTCCATTCTGCCCAGCGCTCCCACAAACAGGATTTCAGCACTTGGCTCTATATTCTTTATTGCGTTTGCGATAGAAACAGCAGGGAAGATATGTCCGCCAGTACCTCCTCCACTGACTATAACCCTTAACGGCTCTTTTTTTTCCATACGCTTTATTTTTTCTTACTTTTCTGGATAGTTCCAAAACATTTTTTCAGAACACGCCTCAAACAACATCAAGACGCTTCTTTACATTTTACGACACAAATTTACAAAAAAATAGTGTGACAAAATTGCTTTTGCCTCACTATTTGCTATATCGAACACTAATTTCCTTAAATAAACCCTATTTTAGTGATGATTACGACATATTTCCTTCAGAAGCATACTCTGTCGTCTCACCTTCAGTTACTGAGTCTGTTGGTTTGTCCGCCAACTGAGCAGCATCAGCATATCTACTGACGCTCAAGATAACAGCGAAATAGACACTCGTGACAATAATAGAAGTACCACCTCGACTGATGAATGGAAGAGTCTGACCTGTAACAGGTATAGCACCCACAGCCACAGCCATGTTTACAAGTGCCTGCAAAGTCATCATCAAGCCCAGTCCAATCACCAGATATGCAGGGAAGAATTTTCGGCATTTCTGAGCTATCTTACCCGTTCTCATGAAGAGAAAGAGATAGAGCAGCATAACCACTAATGCACCAACCACACCAGACTCCTCAATAATGATGGCATAGATGAAATCGGATTCTGCATGCTGAAGGAAGTCACGTTGCACGGAGTTACCAAACCAAAGACCAGTACCACCCGAATTGGCAATTGCAACCTTTGCATACGTACTTTGCGAGTTCTTATCATCCAGTTGCTGTTTCTTCCATTCTTCCGAACCGAACTCAGCCTTATCTTCGTCAAATCGCTGAATACGATGCTTCACAGTAAGAGTACGGTCAAGCCCAGGAATCTTAGCAACCACATCATCAGGAAGGGTCATTACGCTAAACAGCAGCAATCCTCCCAACACAACAAGCGAACCTGCCAACTTCACCAGATACACCCAGTAAATCTTACCGATAATCATCATGATAAATATCACGGTGAAGAGCATTACTGCTGTAGATACGTTATCCTTGAAGATGATAAGACAACACAAGCCAAGCGGAACTACTATGTACCAAAATGGACGTGCAGGTGTCTTTCCTTTCACAGCACCTGTGATAATCTTTCCATTATCCAATCGCCTTACCATCTGAGTACGTGCAAGTATGAGAGCCGTCCAAAACACCATGGCACCCTTTACTAATTCTGATGGTTGAAGACTCACACCGAATATCTGGGTCCATCGGTGAGTACCATTCAACGAGCCTCCAGAACTGAACGTGGTGATAAGCAGAACCACCATACTGAACGGCAGGAAGAACGGGGCGACCCAGTTCAGCTTACTGCACGGAACATAATGAAGTACGAGTACAATGACGAAGGCGGCAACCAAGAACGTAAACTGATTGACCAATGGTCCCCAGTGGTTTCCGCTACTAAACGTCATACGACTTGAAGCACTATATACCTCAATGATTGACACACAGCATAAGAAGAAGAATATCATCCACACTGCCTTGTCGCCCTTCAGTACCCTTCCAAAATGAATGTTTGGCAATGACATTTATTCTTGAGTTTCAAATCTATAATTTATGCGTCCCGATATGAGCCTGAGGCATAAATTTGACATGATAGATTTTACATTTAATGAGTTTACAGATTCTTCACGCACTCCTTGAACTGCTCGCCACGATCCTCCATGTTCTTGAAGAGGTCGAAACTTGCGCAACAAGGACTGAGAAGTACACAACTGCCTGGCTTAGCCATCTTGTAGCACTCATCCACGCAATCCTTCATGCTCTTGACATCGGCAATAGGAATACCGAAGTTGTCGAATGCTGCATGAAGCTTTGAGTTATCCACACCAAGGAAGACAAGACCAATACACTTTTCCTTTACAAGGTCGAAAATTTCAGAGTAGTCATTGCCCTTATCCTTTCCACCAAGAATGAGAACTGTTGGCTGCGTCATACTCTCAAGTGCATACCAACAAGCATTAACGTTTGTAGCCTTTGAGTCGTTAACGAAATCCACGCCACGTACACGTCCTGCCTTCTCCAAACGATGCTCAACACCAGCAAAGTCGCTGAGACCTTTGCGAATCTGCTCCTTACTTACGCCAGCGAGATCAGCTGTTATACCAGCTGCAAGTGAGTTGTAGAGATTGTGCTTACCACGTAGAGCAAGCTCCTCCTGCTCCATATTGAATGGTGTAGGACCCTCCACTGTGAAAGTCTTGTCGCTCACATAACCGATAACGCCCTTCTCCTTGAACTCTGAGAATGGACAAAGGCGAGCCTTGATGTCGTACTTCTTGAGTTCCTCGCTCACGATTGGGTCGTCGTTCCAGAACACAAATGCATCCTTCTCTGTCTGATTACGAGTGATACGCATCTTACTGTCCACATAATTCTGCATCTTGAAATCATAGCGGTCAAGATGGTCAGGAGTGATGTTCATGAGTACGGCAATATCAGCCTTGAAGTCATACATATTATCGAGTTGGAAACTACTTAGCTCGATAACATAGTAGTCAAAGTTCTCTTCTGCCACTTGAAGCGCAAGGCTTCGTCCGATGTTACCAGCAAGACCTACGTTATAACCTGCCTGCTTGAGGATATGATAGATGAGCGAAGTAGTTGTTGTCTTACCGTTACTACCTGTGATACAAATCATCTTTGCATTAGTATAACGACCAGCAAACTCGATCTCGCTTATTATAGGAATATTCTTCTCCTTTATCTTGAGAATCATCGGAGCATTCTCAGGAATACCAGGACTCTTGATTACCTCGTCTGCATTGAGGATAAGTTCCTCTGTATGCTTACCCTCCTCCCACACAATCTGATGACTGTCAAGGAGAGCCTTGTAATTATCTTTAATCTTTGACGTGTCACTTACGAACACGTCAAAGCCCTTTACCTTAGCAAGTACAGCAGCACCTGCACCACTCTCTGCCGCACCAAGTATCACTATTCGTTTCATCTTATTTTGAGTTCTTTTTATTCTTGAGTTGGTAAGATTTAACTTCACTCCCATATAAGGAGGATGCTATTTCACCGTGCAAATTTAAGCATTTCCAAAGATATATTAGCACATTCTGTCTTATTTTCAAGGAACAGCCCTTTTTTTGTTTATTTCTATTCGCTCATTTGTGGTTCGGAACACCAACTCAGCATCCTATAGTAGCATGAATCATAAACAAAAATGGTCGTTTAACCCTTGTTAAACGACCATTAAACGTATGTGCTTATTTGAACCTAAGCACAGTCTGTTCGCCAAGAACTGTGATGGTTACGCCTTCCTTGAGATTCTTGAAGAATGCCTCGGAACGTGGATACCAGTTCTCACGATAACCCCAAGCAACCTTGTTGACAGCATCAGTACATGCAGGGTCAACAGCTTTGGCACGCATAATCTTGTCGTATGCAAGGTTGAACTGCTTGCTTCGGTCAAGCTGGTTAGTAGTAGGTACACGTGAGATACAGCTTGCATCATAGAGATAAGCCCATCCGTATGTAGGGTCAAAGCCGTATGACTTCTTGCACCACTGGTGTGCCTTGAGGTATTGTTTCTTCTCAAAGTATAGCTTGGCAATGGAATGTGCATAACGAGCCTTCATCTTGTCACTCTTCTCCAGTTCGATGGCTTCTTCCATATAACGGAGAGCTCCCTTCTCATCCTTCTGCTCTATGAGACGGTTTGCCTTGGCAATGGCTGCACGTGGAGTAGGATGAATGGCATATACATAGTCGGAAGTCTTGAAGTAAGTATCACTACCCTTACAGCCGAACCATTCGAGAACCTTGAGTACAGCGTCAAGATATTCGAGGTCGTCCTTGTGATTTTCTATTTCTACAGAGTATATACGTTCAAGAATCTCACAGTCGGCAGCCTCTGACTGTATGAACAGTTCGTTGCACTTGTCCTTGGTAGGAAGATAGGCATTAACTACCTGCATAGCCTTTACAGAGTCGGTCTCAGCAAACTCCTTGGCTTGGTCAAGAAGGTTGTCGCAGATATCGTTACACTCAAGGAAGTCTCGCACGAACTCAGTACGCTTCTCTCCATTCTCCTTGTCAGCCATATAGCGGTTATAAGAGCACTCAATGAAGCCGTAGAGAACGAAAGCCTCCGTGTTAGGTCCCATATCATCAATACCAGAACGGAACATCTTGTAAGCCTTCTCTATGTCCATCTCAGGGCAATAGTAATAATAGTCCCAGCCCTGACGGCAGAGGATATTACCCTTGGTTGACGTTGTCTTAGGTGTGGCAAAAGAATTGAGGGCATCAAGATTCTCAAGTCGCTTGTTATAGATGAGCATCAACTTTTCAAAATACTCATTCTTCTTTTCGAGGTCTGTCTCCTTAGCAATAAGCTGTTCATACATCCATGCACCATCAGTATAGACACGTATGAGGGATAGTGGTGCCTTACGGAACACTATTTCCCATGGCTCCAAAGCCTCAGTATAGTCCTGCTGCTTGAAGTATTGCATATACAAACTCATATTCTGTCTTACCTCAAGGCTGTCCTGACCATGACCAATACGGTCATCCATCTTAGTACCACTGAGGTCCTGTGCTGATGCACCAAGTGCAAATGACAGGAATGTACATAAAGAAATAAGATGATGTTTCATAATCAAACAAGGCCCCCCATCCCCCAAAGGGGGCGTCCATCCGGACAGAGGGTATATTGATATTAATAAATCAAAACGCAAAATTCATAATTATTACTGTATGCTATTGTTCTGAACAGCCACTCCCTTCGGGGGTTGGGGGGCTAAAACTGGAAATATATGAATGGCTGTACCTCGCTACTCTTTACCTGAATAACAATCCAGATGACAACAACGAGAATGAGAGCCGTAACAGGCAGAGGGAGATATCCCATAGCCTTACGTGTTCTGTCCGACCATTCCTTTGGTGAGAAATGAAGGACAAAACCGAGAATCATTAGAGTTGCTACTCCACAGTAAGAACCTATCCACTGTGTGAGGATATTGAAATCCAGCGAAGTGAATATCTGTCCGAATATCTCGCCGGCAGTCTTGAGGTTAGAGGCACGGAAG
>R24__coassemble_671_pt1 | contig 21928 bp, 21 predicted proteins | sample R24__metabat2_low_PE_026 | metagenome-assembled genome bin R24
TTTCTTGTTTTTGTTCTGTTTCTTGACTGTTTTTCTAATTGGCACCTTAGTGCAAGATTTCAAAAACAGATAAAGAAAATTTTCTTTAATTTTACCTTCGGTGAGAAAAGTTCTAAATTTTCGCCCCCCCAAAAAAACGTTTAGGAATTTCTCCGGAGGCCGCCCCCTTTGGGGGATGGGGACCTTATTCTATCTCGTTGATATTAAACGGAGTCTCCTGATATACGTAGTAGTTGAGCCAGTTGGTATATAGGAGATTGGCAGCTGCACGCCATCTGACCACAGGATATTTATCAGGGTCATCATCCTTGTAGTAGTTCTTAGGCAACGCAATAGGCAGTCCCTTTTCCACGTCACGTTTATACTCTCCATCAAGTGTGAGAGGCGAATACTCAAAGTGGCAGGTGATGAATATCTCCCTTCCGTTGCGTGCACTCACCATCGTTATTCCCGCATCCTCGCTGTCTGCTATGATATCAAGTCCTTCAACTGCCTCTATGTCCTTACGATGCACTTCACAATGGCGACTGTGAGGTGCAAAGAACTCGTCATCAAAACCACGGAATATAGGCAACTCTGGTGCAAGCATACGATGGCTGAACACACCAAATATCTTGCTGTCCGTATTGTACTTAGGTATTCCGTAGAAATGGTAGAGTGCAGCAAAGGCAGCCCAGCATACATAGATGGTACTCGTCACGTTGTGGTGCGCCCAGTTGAACACGTCCTGAAGCTCGTCCCAGTACGTCACCTCCTCATAATCCATAAATTCGAGAGGTGCGCCAGTCACGATAAGACCGTCGTACTTCTCCTTCTTCATATCCTCAAAGTTGCGGTAGAACATCTTCATGTGTTCTATCGGCGTATTCTTTGATGTGTGCGACTTAATCTTCATGAAGTCAATCTGCACCTGAAGGGCAGAGTTGGAGAGGATACGCACAAAGTCCGTCTCCGTGGTTATCTTGATAGGCATAAGATTGAGAATAGCAAGTCGCAGCGGACGAATCTGCTGACTGTCTGCTCTCTTATACCCCATTGTGAATATGTTCTCCTGCTTAAGCAATTCCACCGCAGGAAGCTGATCTGGCAATATTAATGGCATCCTAAACTCGATTTTAGGATGCGAAGTTACGGCTTTTTCAGGTATTATCAATAATTAACCTTGTTTTTCTCCAATATTTAGAAAAATATTCTATATCTTTGCCGCACAAATAAATAAAACAATTAACTCAATATGAAAAAAGTCATTCGTAATGTATTCGTAGCACTTGCACTCCTCGGTTCGGGTGCAGGTCTTACATCATGTGATTCAGAGACACTTCAGGTTCTGTTGCCAACTATCCTTGAGTTGCTCATGGGCGGACAGACACAGACCTACTCTGGTACTGCCGAGGTGGAAGGACTTCTTGTTGACAAAACAAGTAGCACAGGATTCATCCAGATGCCAAACGCAACAAAGAAAACAGTTGCAGCATCTGCAACCGTACAGGTTTCACAGAACACAGCAACCATCACTCTCACACAGGTTGAGATTGGCGGTCGCACACTCACAAACCTTCAGGTAGCAGGAGTACCTATCGAAAACGGCATTCTCGAAGGTGGCTACCAGTGGGCTTACACTTGCGAAAGACAGTACGGAACAAATGCTGCTGAGCAGATTACTGTGACAGATGACAATCAGACTACTTACCACTATGACCTCCTCAGCGGTTCAATCCAATCTGCTGCTGACAACTCTGCCATCCTCACATTCGAGGCTTGCGTATATATGGGTGATGAGGTTTATAACATCACATACAAAGGACAACTCGTACAGCAGTAATCCTACATCTACAGAATAAATAAAGGGAAGACAGAGTCGCATCCGTCTTCCCTTTATTGTATTTATAAACTATATCTTTTCGTTTGCTAAACACCATACTTATGATGTACAAATAGCATACTTTCCACATTTAAGCATCATGGAACTGGAGTCCGCTTGCATCCTGTGGACGTTCTATGCCCGGATATTCGCAGCAGAACTCGTTCTTGAGACGCTGAACATAGCGACGTGACTCCCACTTTGCCATAGGAAGGTCGTGAAGAAGATAGTTGCCACATGTGGCAGGCGTTGTGCCAGGAACCTCTGCATCATAATCCACCACATACTGGAAAGCACGAATCATGAGCTGGCGTACCTCCTCTGGAGCATATTCGCCTTTGAGAATAAGGTAATTGCCAGTAAGGCATCCCATAGGTCCCCAGTAGATGATGCGCTCTTTCCACTCATCATCATTACGGAGGTATGTAGCCACGATATGCTCGATGGTATGAATGGCAGATGGTGCCAAAGCTGGCTCCTGATTAGGAGACGTCATACGAATATCGTATGTGGTGATGCAAGAATCGCCACAGTTATCCTTGCGGGAGATGTATATTCCCGGCTTTAAGTTGGTATGATCTACCTGAAATGAAGGAATTAAGTCCATAATATTAAGAACCCCCTAACCCCGAACTTAGCGTAGCGGTCTCACTGACCGAAGGGAAGTAACGGGGCAGCCATCCGGATAAAGGTTCTGTTCCGAAACACACAATACGGTCTCAATAACAGCCGTCCAGACTGGCGAAGGCTTGATTGTTATTTGTTAATATTTATTGTTTACGAATAATTTACCACCCATGTTCCGGATGGCTGCCCCCTTTGGGGGATAGGGGGCTAAAAATCTATAGTATACTGATAACTCATGCCAAAACCGAACTTCTTGAGGTCACGTCCATAGCCATATATGTTCCAATGGTTGAAGAGACACACGTTCGTTCCGACCGTAATGCCCTTGCGGTCATAATCCACGGAGAGCATCATCTTATCCCAGAAAGCTGGAGTGTAACCAATACCGCCAAAGAAGCCCTTGAAGGACTTGCCCTCTGCCTCGCCAAAGCGGTCGCCTACAGGCTTGTAATAACCAGCCGAAACGCCGAAGTCGCCAATCTTCTTAAACGTGAAATGCTTGGTCAGCACTCCATAATATGAAGAGTAATGGCTTCCTCCATTATCACTCCAAGGGTCTGTAGCGGCAAGAACGAGCTTAGGACACCACTCTGCCTTAACCCACCAAAGAGGAGCAACACGAATGGTATATGACCTATCCTGTCCATGGAAACCTACATCGCCGTACCTGATATTATCGCCCGGAGTAAGTTTATACACAAGATTACCGTTGGCATCAAGTACATTACCATTCTCCTGAATGAAGTTGCCATCGCCATCCACCAGATTACCATTTTCATCAAAGAAAACATCCACACGGTACTTACTTCTCGCTTTGTTAAGCGTCTCACGGAACGTAAGCTCGACGAAAGGTAGCGGTGTGAGCGTGATGTAGTACATTCCTCCCACATACGGATGTTTACTATCAAGATAGCTCTTTGGCAGGAGTGTAGCACCACCCACAAATGTACCTTCACGCTTCATGTCGGCAGTAGGTACGTTGGCAAGTCCCGATGTTCCAAAAAGTATCTGAGCATCCAACCCAATAATGGAACTCATGAATGTCGCGAATGCAATCAATATCTTCTTCATAATTACGCTATCTCATTTATGCAAGCAAAGGTAAAAACATTTTTTCACACTCACGACATGTTTGTTGATTTTTTTGTATCATTATGTCAATCCGTCACCTCATCATAATGCTTCGGTAACCCTTCGTAACACTCCCGTGATTGTGAAAATATCATAATGCAAGCAAAAAGCACCATTTTGTTTGCAAAGATTCACAACCATCAAGAAGAGTGCAAGTACTGACTAAGATGAGACTCACATGAGACTAAGTACTGACTCTCATGACGATTTCTTTTTGACAGTCATCTTTCCACGTCTTTCAACTTACTGGCAGAGTGCTCCATGTGCGAAATCGACAAAAAACAAGAGGTTTTTGTTGTTTTATATAATGTAGAGTATGCCCTTTCATTATTTTTTATTACTTTTGCACTCTATTTCAGGACAAAGGACATGAAGATACTTCTGGACATAGGCAACACCTGCGCCAAGGTGGCTGTGGTGAACGAACAGGAAATCGTACACTTCGAGCATCGTAATGAGGACTGGGACACGTTGTTCCAGCGCCTTACTGCCACATACTCAATAGATGAGTGTGCAATATCCAACGTGGCAGGAGTGGACAAGGAACTGCTCCACACGCTTGAGTCACAGCCTTATCCGATAAGATGGTTCACATACGAGACACCTAATCCAGTCTTTCCAGATGCCAAGGCACCACGAGGACTGGGTGCTGACCGCTGGGCTGCCGACATAGGCGCAATGGCTATCACTCGCAATAGATGCAAGGATGGCACGATGCCACACATCCTCGTCATAGATGCAGGCACATGTATCACATACGACCTCATTGACAGCAAAGGAATGGTGGTCAAGGGAGCAATATCGCCTGGTGTGGCACTCCGCATCAAGGCGATGCACGAACACACGGCTCTCCTTCCGCTTATTGACCCAGAGGGCGACGTGGAGCTGCTCGGACTTGACACGGAGACAGCCCTGCGCTCAGGTGCCGTGATGGGTGCAGCACTCGAGATAGAAGGGTTCATCCGCCGACTTGCACGCCAATATCCCGACCTGATGGTTTATGTGACGGGAGGCAGCAAGATTGAGTTTGATGCCGACATCGTCTCACGCATCACCATAGAGCCTATGCTCATCTTCAAGGGGTTCATCGAGGCGTACGGTGGTAAATGAGGAATGAAGAATGAAGAATGAGGAATGAGGAATAAAATGTGAAGAATGAAGTGCCGTGTACGGCACTCTCACATATACAAACAGAATGATGAATAACAACACGATAGAAATAATGGACACCACACTCCGCGATGGCGAGCAGACCAACGGAGTGAGTTTCGTGCCACACGAGAAGCTGATGATGGCAAGGATGCTGCTTCAAGACGTCAATGTTGACCGTATTGAGGTGGCAAGTGCACGTGTGTCCGACGGCGAGAAGGAAGCTGTAACCATGATATGCCGATGGGCACGTCAGACAGGCAACCTCGACAAGGTGGAGGTACTTGGATTCGTTGACGGCAAGACATCCCTCAACTGGATTAACGACACGGGATGCCGCAACATCAACCTCCTCTGCAAGGGCTCTGAGAAACATTGCAAGTACCAGCTCAAGAAGACACTTGACGAACATATAGCAGACATAAAGGCAAGCATAGCATACGCCCACGAACTGGGCATAAGCGTGAACATATACATGGAGGACTGGTCTAACGGCATGAAGGACTCACCTGAGTACGTCTATGCCTTCGTGGATGCCCTCCGCAAGGCTGGTGTGAAGCGTTTCATGCTTCCCGACACTCTCGGTATCCTCAACCCTATCCTCACGGCTCAGTTCGTGAAGGACATGACAAGTCGATACCCAGAGCTTCATTTCGACTTCCATGCACACAACGACTACGACCTTGCCACAAGCAACGTGATGGCTGCCGTGGTAAATGGATGCAAGGGTGTGCACACAGCCATCAACGGACTTGGAGAGCGTGCTGGTAATGCTCCTCTATCGAGCATACAGGCAATACTCCACGACCATTGCAAGATGGCAACCAACATAGACGAGGCCATGCTCAACGAGGCAAGCCGTATGGTGGAGAATCTCTCTGGTATTGCCGTACCGCCAAACAAGCCTATCATAGGTGAATCCGTGTTCACTCAGGTGGCTGGCGTACATGCCGACGGCGACAACAAGCACAGTCTCTACTGCAACGACCTCCTGCCTGAGCGTTTCGGCCGCAAGCGTGAGTATGCACTTGGCAAGAACTCCGGAAAGGCAAATATCCTCAAGAACCTTGAGGAGCTGGGTCTTGAACTCACACCTGAACAGACACGCCGAGTGACAGACCGTATCATCGAGCTTGGCGACAAGAAGCAACTCGTCACACAGGAAGACCTCCCATACATCGTGAGCGATGTGCTCAAGCATTCCACACCTGACGAGAAGGTGAAGCTTGTGAGCTACATGGTCACAACCGCCTACGGTCTCAAGCCTATGGCGAGTGTTAAGCTCGAAGTGAATGGCGAGATATACGAGGAGAGCGCCATGGGTGACGGTATGTACGACGCCTTTGTACGTGCCGTTCGTCACATCTACAAGAACAGCCTACAGCGCACCTTCCCTTGGCTCACCAACTATCAGGTGTCCATTCCACCAGGCGGACGCACGGACGCACTCGTACAGACCACCATCACATGGCTCTATGAGGAGAAGACTTATCGCACTCGTGCCCTCGACCCAGACCAGACGGAGGCTGCCATCAAGGCAACGATAAAGATGCTAAACCTCATAGAAATGTAAAGAAGCTTAGACATTTCTATCCTCAGGTCACATCGTACTCAGGTTCAGATACAGAAGTTGAGGACATATATATATGTATAAAGACTGACAAGGCTATCCCAGTGCCTTGCCAGTCTTTTGCGTCTTGACAGCATTACTCAGCGATGCTACAAATAACAATTTTGACATAAACTGTCATGCAAACTTGACAATTTGGCAGAAACTGTCACTTTGCGTGTCATAAGAAAAACATTGGCACGGCATTTGTTCATAAACATGACGTAAGCGCACAGCTGACTCAGGCGGTGCACATCAACACAATTAATAACGAATTAAAAATAAAAAACAAATATATTATGGGAAAGATTATTGGTATCGACTTAGGAACAACTAACTCATGTGTTTCAGTCTTTGAAGGCAATGAACCAGTGGTTATTGCTAATAGCGAAGGAAAGCGTACAACTCCTTCAATCGTAGGTTTCGTAGATGGCGGAGAGCGTAAGGTAGGTGACCCTGCTAAGCGTCAGGCTATCACAAACCCAAAGAAGACTATCTTCTCTATCAAGCGTTTCATGGGTGAAACATTTGACCAGGTTCAGAAGGAGATTTCACGCGTACCTTATACAGTTAAGAAGGGCGACAACAACACTCCACGTGTTGACATCGACGGACGTCTCTACACTCCACAGGAGATTTCAGCCATGATTCTCCAGAAGATGAAGAAGACAGCTGAGGACTACCTCGGACAGGAAGTGACAGAGGCAGTCATCACAGTACCTGCTTACTTCTCAGACTCACAGCGTCAGGCTACTAAGGAAGCTGGACAGATTGCAGGTCTCGATGTTAAGCGTATCGTCAACGAGCCAACAGCTGCTGCACTCGCTTACGGTATCGACAAGGCAAACAAGGATATGAAGATTGCCGTATTCGACCTTGGTGGTGGTACATTCGATATCTCAATCCTTGAGTTCGGTGGTGGTGTATTCGAGGTACTCTCTACTAACGGTGACACTCACCTCGGTGGTGATGACTTCGACCAGGTAATCATCGACTGGTTGGCATCAGAGTTCAAGGCTAACGAAGGCGTTGACCTCACACAGGACCCAATGGCTATGCAGCGTCTCAAGGAAGCAGCAGAGAAGGCAAAGATTGAGCTTTCAAGCGGTTCAAGCACAGAAATCAACCTTCCATACATCACAGCAGTAGGCGGTGTGCCAAAGCACCTCGTAACAAACCTCACACGTGCTAAGTTCGAGGCACTTGCTCACAACCTCATTCAGGCTTGTCTTGAGCCATGTAAGAACGCTATCCGCGACGCAGGTATCTCTACAAGCGATATCGACGAGGTAATCCTCGTAGGTGGTTCAAGCCGTATCCCAGCCGTTCAGCAGCTCGTCAAGGAGTACTTCGGCAAGGAGCCTTCAAAGGGTGTTAACCCAGACGAGGTAGTAGCAGTAGGTGCATCTATTCAGGGTGCCATCCTCAACAAGGAAGAAGGTGTAGGCGATATCGTCCTCCTCGACGTTACTCCACTTAACATGGGTATCGAGACACTCGGTGGTGTCATGACAACTATGATTGAAGCTAACGCAACAATCCCTTGCAAGAAGACAGAGGTATTCTCAACAGCAGCCGACAACCAGACAGAGGTAACAATCCACGTACTTCAGGGTAACCGTCCAATGGCTGCTCAGAACAAGTCAATCGGTAACTTCAACCTCACAGGTATTGCACCAGCACGCCGTGGTGTTCCACAGATTGAGGTAAGCTTCGACATCGACGCCAACGGTATCCTCAAGGTATCTGCCAAGGATAAGGCAACAGGTAAGGAGCAGGAGATTCGTATCGAGGCATCATCAGGTCTCTCAAAGGAAGAAATCGAGCGTATGAAGGCAGAGGCAGAAGCTAATGCAGACGCCGACAAGAAGGAGAAGGAGCGCATCGAGAAGATTAACCAGGCAGACTCAATGGCATTCCAGACAGAGAACTTCCTCAAGGAGAATGGCGACAAGATTCCAGCAGAAGACAAGCCAGGCATCGAGTCAGCAGTAGAGGAACTCAAGAAGGCAAAGGACAGCGGCGACCTCGCAGCCATCGACTCAGCTATCAACGCACTCAACGAGAAGATGCAGGCAGCAAGTCAGAAGATGTATGCAGCAGGAGCTCAGCCAGGTACACAGCCAGGAGCCGACCCTAACATGGGTGGTGCAGGCTTCCAGGGTGGTCAGCAGGCAGGTCCATCAAGCCAGAACACACAGGACGTACAGGACGCTGACTTCGAGGAGGTGAAGTAAGGCTGATAAGTAAATATCAAGCAAAAATAGAAATCCCGTATAACTCAAGTAGTTATGCGGGATTTGCTTTTAGTTAAACTTTGTAATTTTGTCTCTGATTTCGGAATTTTATCGTAAATTTGCACCAAATCGTTCACGCGACACTTTGGTCGGTGATGTTCAACAAATAGTGGTAACACCTTATTATATATTGCATTTATGGCTCAGGCAAAATACGAGATTCGAAGGAAATGTCCTATCTGTGGTGCGGTATTCCAGATACGCACCATCGATTCTGTGTATTGTTCTAAACAGTGCTCAGATGTCGCCTATAAGAGGAAGAAGGACAGAGAGGCAAAGGAAGCCAAGTACGAGCAAATGGCTAAGGAGATTCCTGACATCAGAGAGTTTCTTTCCGTTCTGGAAGCCGTTGCCATTTATTGCGTTGAACGAGACACCTTATATCGCGAGATTCGTAAGGGTAAGATTCCTGCTGTTAATCTTGGCACAAAGCAACTGAGGTTGAACCGTGCTGACCTTGAACAGCGTTACCCGAGAAGGAAGAAGGTAAGGAAGGCTGCACAAAAGCCCATTCCAAAAACATACAATCTGGAACCAGAGAATTGCTATACCATCGGAGAAATCTCAAAGAAGTACAGGATTCACGACACGTCTGTATGGACCCACATTCGCAAGTTCTCCATTCCTACCCGTCAGATTGGGAACTATGTCTATGCTCCAAAATCAGAAATCGACAAACTCTATAAATCTATCAAGTTATGAAGACTCCAATGAAGCGCACGGTATTCAAGGTAATACTCCGCAAATCCGAATACAAAGAGCAATGGTCATTGCTCATTGAGAGTTTTCCAGTCTTTGAGCCAGGGAGGGATAAGCCCATGAGAAAGCATGAACCATTGGGGCGTTTTGTCACCACTCCCATCTTTGACAAGAACAGTTCTGGCAGAACGCTGGCAGATGGTACGGCTTACTATCGCCCCAAACGTGATGCCAATGGTATCATCCAATGTCGGTCACAGATAGATCAAGATGCTTGCATCTTTGCCGACAAGGTTCGTGACTTACGCCAGCATGAATACGACAACCAATCGTTGTACACCGACACGGAAGCGGAACAGGCTGCACAAAACGAGCGGGCGAAATGCGACTTCCTCAAGTATTTTGAGGAACTAAAGGAGAAACGTCACAGGAATAGCTCAAAGTCAATTCAAGTGAACTGGAAAAGAGAATTGGCCCTAATGAAACTATACACTGGTGGCAAACCGCTTCTATTTGGCAGCATAGACATTAACCTCATAGAGGATTACAAGGACTTCCTTATCAATGCGCCACAAGGTGGCAGTAAGACTGGTACCATATCGGCCAATACTGCATCAACGTATTTTTCCATTTTTAAGGCAGGCCTGCACCAAGCCTTTATTGACGGGTATTTGACCATTGACCTTGCCGCGAAGGTAAAGAACATCTATTATGAGGAGAGCCAACGCGAGTACTTGACGCTGGAAGAACTTAACCAACTTGCAGCCACTCCATGCGATAGCGACATTCTCAAAAGAGCTGCGCTGTTCTCTGCCTTGACAGGATTGCGTCATAGTGATATCAAGCAACTGAAATGGCGTGACGTGGTGAAAGACGGGGCGCATTTTCGCCTTCTGTTTACCCAGCAAAAGACCAAGGGCGTGGAGTACATGCCAATTTCCGACCAAGCCTACCAGCTTTGTGGTGAAAGAGGCGATGCAGACCGCCTCGTTTTTGAAGGGCTACAAGATCCGTCATGGATAAATCGCCCTGTCAAACGATGGATTGAAGCATCAGGCATTACGAAACACATCACTTTCCACTGTTTCCGTCACACTTATGCAACATTGCAACTTACCAATGGAACAGACATCTATACCGTCAGCAAGATGCTTGGTCACAAGAAGGTGACAACAACACAAATATATGCAAAGATTGTCGATGCGAAGAAAGAAGCTGCCGCAGATGCAATTCAAATTTCACTCTCAAACGACGTGATTAAGCCACCTGACACCTCCAAAAATAAATAACACCATAGCAAGAGGCATTTTATAGCAATAGCCACATTATTTCTCCATTAGCCATTCACATTCACGTGTGAATGGCTTTTTCTGTAATTATTCTTTTGTTATCGTTTTTCGTTATGACACCGTTATGATTGGCATCATAACGGTGTCATAAGAAAAATATTTTCACGCTTTAACATTTATTTATCATATCTAACAGTCAGCAAGTTACGCACATAAGACATAGATGATTATGATGGATTATTTATGCTCCGAATCATACCAAAATCACCATTGCTTTTTACGATACTTTTGCAGTCGCTTTCTTACAAAAGAGAGTGACTGTAGCATAAGCTGCAGCCAACATAAAACATATTTTTAACATGGGTACAGAAGTACTTTCATTTGATGCAATGCCACAAATGATGGCTAACATCCTTCAGAAGTTGGAGACGCTTGAACAGAAATTCGACGCTCTGCAGTCAAACAACAAAGTAGAGACAGATGCTTGGTTCTCCCTACAAGATCTTTGCAAGTATCTCCCTAATCATCCAGCCGAACAAACTGTTTATGGCTGGACAAGTAATCGCACCATACCCTACCACAAGAATGGTAAGAGTATCGTCTTCCGCAAGTCTGAAATTGATTCGTGGCTTATGCAGTCAGCACGCAAGTCAACTAATGACATCTATGAAGAAGCACGTGCATATGTTGCAAACAATCCTATCAAAAGAGCGAGATGACGTATATTGATTACTTAAATCAGTTTTGGCGAGCTTCATCCGTGGAATATATGTCAACGAGTGAAGTTGCATTGTATGCGTTTATAGCGAACGAATGCAATCAGAAGCGTTGGCATATGCCTGTTCAATGTTCTACCGTACGTATCTGTGAAGTACTGCACATATCAAAGCAGACTCTCTGTACAGCCCGGAAGAAACTTGCCAAGCGTGGACTTATCTCCTTCACAGAAGGTAAATCACATCACGTACCGTCCAAATATTCACTTCTTGAATGGACGGATAACTTGACGGTAGAGTTGACGGATGGATTGACGGCAGACTTTACCCCTTTAAAAGATAAAGAGAAAGATAATTTTAATAAAAAGGATTCGATCAAAAATTCTAGTAATGGAAAAGAAACTCACTATCGACGTAGAGGCATTAAAGAAATCTCTACTACAGCGTCGCCCTATGAAGGCTCGTTTTAAGTTGCCCATGTCTGAAGACGAGGCATATGCCTATCTGTTAGCAGCAATGATGGCTGAGGTGGAGTATCGCCACCGTAGCTTCTGCTCTAGCGAGGATATGGAGAATCAACTTCATGAGATAGCTCATTGGCTTACCTCATCATCTCCCAAATTCGGCATGCTACTATGCGGTGGTTGTGGTAATGGCAAGAGCACCATGCTCAAAGCTTTCCAACAGTTGCTCAACAACTTGCGTATTCCGAAATCATTCAACGATGGCACATATGGAATCCAAATTGTAGATGCCAAGTACATTGCATACTTGTGCAAGAACAACTATGAGGCATACCGCAAACTCATCAGTGTTGATATGCTTGGCATCGATGACCTTGGCACGGAACCGTCAGAGGTAATGGACTATGGCAATGTCTATACTCCAGTTATTGATCTGCTGACAAAGCGCTACGAAGAGCAGCTTTTCACCGTCATCACCACCAATCTCACCCCACAACAAATCCGAGAGCACTACGATGACCGCATCGCTGACCGTCTCAACGAGATGGTGGAGAAAATAGTATTCAAAAACGGCACATACCGCAATAATTAACTAATTCACAAACATTTTAGATTATGATTTCAAACATTAAGACCGTGACACTTAGATTGTCACAGAAGGAATTCAATTTCCTCATGAACGGCATCAATGCCAAGTTCTTCATGGACATCATGTCCCATCTCACAGCATCGTTTTCTATGGATGAAGACGATACTGATCCCCAACTCGTGTATGGACCTACAGCCTTCTTTCACCTCAACGAACTCGCAGAGCGTTGGGAGGTTGCTCCTGAAGAAGTGCTCCACATCATGTACGACCTGGAGCAGAACGGATTGATAAAGTATTCATTCTCCGAGAATGAATTCGCTATCGAGCCATGTATCACAAGTTTCATTTCTACTGATGATGTGGTGCATAGGGGAACTAATTGCGACACCCATCTTGATGAACTTTGCTTTGAGATGATGTCTAAGAAGCTGATTTCTGAAGCTATTGCTCGTTACAATAGCTTGATTACACTTCATTTCCCTATGGTTACACTCAAGGCATTCTCTCTAAAAAAGGACGAGAATGAGAATACTTACGAAAGCATCAACGGAGTCGTGGTGAATCCCTAATTACAAATCGAGAGTGGCTGGTTGTCGAGACTCACAATCAAAGCAGCCAGCCATTCTAATTGAGATAAAGATAGGGAAAGGAATGCCACCTAAAGGAGCCTGAATTTTCGTACTCTCTAAACAAGAAGTGTCAATGTCCGACAATCCGCTTCGCTACTTGCCAGACTGTTTGACCTCTTGCAATACTCGCAGGCTCGCATCGGGTTGACCAATCCCAGATATAAATTAACGATAAACCCATCTACAAATGAATAAGATAACAGAACATAAAGGACGCAATCCACGTATCACCGTGTGCTATACGCCCGACGAGAACCAGAGAATTATAGAGATGGCTTCTGCCTGTGGGCTGAAGAAAAGCCAATATATCCACGACACCTCTCTGGGACAGGAGCCAAAGGTGATGATGAGCGACAAGGAGGCAGATGCCCTGATGTCGCTGAAAGCCGCCCGTGGCGAACTCATTCTGATTAAGAATGCTCTTCATGGCACTACTCAGGAACAGCGTAAGAAGTACTTCCGCAACGAGCAGTTCATGCGCCAGTGGATGGAAGGTGTAAACAGCCTTATCCGCAGGTTAGTAGAAATAGAAAGTATGTTCAAAAGATAATAGTATGATAGCAAAAGCAAGGTCTATATCGCATGGCTCAGCCATGACGAACTATGTCACCAAGCATAATCGTGCAGACATAGTGCTGACACGTAACCTTGGCGAGGAGCTTACTCCTCTCGCCATGTGGGGAGCGATGGAAACCATCCACCAGAGGTATGCTCCAAAATTCAGGCGTAAGCCTATCAAGAATCCAACCCTTCGCCTAGAAGTTTCACCATCTTTTGAAGAAACAAAAGGATGGACGCTCAATGACTGGTATCAGTATGCGCTGTGGTTTCTTGAAGAGTTTCAGAAAGGGATTCCAAGTGAAGGTAACAAGAAAAAAAGCATTGGCAAAATCAATCTGGAAAAAGCCCAGTTGTTCGCATGTCTTCACAATGATGCGAAGTCTGGCATTCCACACCTTCACATTATCATCAACCGCATTGACCTTGATGGTAATCTTATCAATGATTCCTTTATTGGGAAACGTGCAACTTGGGCTGCCAACTCTATCAACGTTGAACGTGGATGGGAACTACCAGAGGATATTCACGATGCACATTTGAAAGAGATAACAGATGTCTGTTATGACATTCTTCGCAAAATGCCAAGATACGATTGGGAAAGATACAAACGCTGTCTTGAAAGTCGTAGCTACAAAGTACATGAACAACGTGACAAGCAAGGTATACTACATGCGTACACAATACACATAGGCAACTCGCGTTTCAAGTCATCTACGCTGGGCAAAAGTCGTAATCTTACCGCATCAAGATTAGAATCCACATGGAAGAGTTTTCATCCTGTCGCACAAAATGCCGTGAAACCAAGTTCTACAGTAGCCACATCCACGCCCACAGAAAGGGTTCCCCTCATCACAAAATACCATACAGACCATGAGAAAGCTGTTCAAGCCAAAATGGAAACGCCTGTTGTATTCACAAAACTACTTTCTGTCGACAACAAAGATTATTCAATCTATATGCCGATAGAGGCATACAAGGCTATGAATGAAGCCTTTGGGACGCAAGACGAATCAGTACCTCGTGAGACAGCCTTGAACGTGGCAATGTTATTATTCATGAACTACGTCGATGCTGCCACATCTATGTCAGAATCATGTGGTGGAGGTGGTGGAACTTCTTCTGGATGGTGCAAGGACAAGGATGAAAATGAATGTGACTGGGCACGTCGTTGCGCCCTACTAGCAAGGTGGCTATGCAAACCACTCAGGAGAAATAAAGGACAAGGACGTTAAACACAAATCAATATGAAAAGTAAATATGAAAACATTGTTGAGGAAATCGACAAACAAGAAGAAATCAAGGAAGAGAAGAAAACCCTTGACGAAGATCTACAACTCCTTCAAAAAGCAGTAAGCGACTTACAAGACTCTGTCAAAAAAGTTGAGCAAGCAGCCAAAGGCGGAATGAATATTGTAAAGGCGTTGAATGCAGCCACAGACAGCATGGATATGGCTATTTACGCTTTCTGTCGTGCAGTCACACGTGCCGAGTCTACTGTACTCAAAGTAGAAATGACTGATGAGTGCAAAAATGTCATCGTATCAGCAAGAGAGGAACTGATAAAAGCAGAGACCGCACTTCTCTCCACCCATAGAAGTCTACTATTGCAACAAATGCGAAGTCAGTACGAAGAATTACGCTCATTAATAAAGTCTGGTATAGGAGTGTATATATCACCAAAGGTATTTTGGTGGTGGGCTGGTATCTCATATGTCACCTCTCTGTATTCTCTTTGGGGGCTTTTGCAATTGTTCCTCCAATGGTGGAAGTACTAATCAATTCTAGTCAGAAAAATAAATTATAAAGAACTTGCCATCCCCAAATGTGTGACACGTCACACATTTTAGGGATGACATTACATATAATCGTAATTAGATATAGTTTGACATCCAGCATAGATTTTTCATTAAAAAAAGTCTTTAAGCATTGCTTGAAAAATGATGTTTGTCTTAAACTCAACACTTTTCTTTGAGTTGCAATATCAATAAGATGAATTTGCACTATTTCTTGATTTTCCCCAAAATAGTCGGCTATACGATTCTTCAAACCTATCACCAAGAATAAACAACATCATAGGAACAGGAACTGGGCTTTCTGGATCTGAATACATATCAATCCTCATATCTAAATCCTCACAATTTAATGTATATTTAGCTTTTGAGCTAATTTGACAATTTCCCGAAAGTATCGGCTTAACATAGTTTTCAAGGAAAATCTTTTTTTCAGACTGCGTCAAAAGACTTTCTATAAAGTTACAAAAGTGAGTAATCTCAGTATAGAACAAATATGGAGTATTGTTGAAACAATACCTAAAGAGTCCAGCTTTGATTTCACCATTATATCCCCAAAACTTGTCTATTTTATGGCAAACATTAAAAGTTCCAAAAATGTGATTAGGAAGCAGCTTGTAATGTGCACCATCATCTTCCAGTCTCGGATTTCCATATATGTCTATAACTTCCGAAATATATTTGAGAGAGTACTCTTTTTGAAGTTCATCATCAATAAACGATTCAAACTCTTTGGGATGGAGAACTTTTGTTTGATAATTATATTTAAGATACATAGCTTCTGCCTTTCCACGGAGCTTGGAGTCTGCCGTAACAAATATATCACAGTGTCCAGCATAAAAAATGTGGCTTGCATCAGTATCAATGTTCATAAGCTGTTTGTCTTTCTTTTCTGGGCGAAAACCAAATATGTCAAGAGCCATACACATTGTCTTAAATCGTGATTCTGCATTTATTAACTGCGCCATATTCGATTGGTATAAAGACAAAAGAGATTCTAAATTGTGATTTGGCAAGTCTTTGGATATATACTTATCTATGGTTGATATAACATCTTTAGGATCTGCCCCTTGAATCATCTTTAATATATCGGAAGGTAAATAGCTCCTAACGTCCTCTTTAATTGACGAGTACGTTTCAGGAGAGATAAGCTCTAACTTTTGTATTGTTTCAAGCGTGTCACCACTGATATCAATTACATCACTGGGGGTAGCAAACTTTGGCATCATTTGACCATCTTCAAATAATAAATAGTGTTTGCCACATATTTTTTCAAATAGGTACAGGTCAGATTCGTAATACTCGTTTTCTTCATTATGACTCACAAGTAAATCCCTGATATGTGCATTTGAAAATGGGAAAATAAACCTATCCCCACATTTTTCAGCAATACTTAGAATGTAGGGATAGTTGTTTTTGGAGTGAGTTATACAGTTCCAGTCAAAATAAATCTTTAACATTTTAGATGTATATTACAGTGCAAATTCTAATGCTGTATTCTTAATCCATTCAATCGTTTCATCTTTTGCATTAATATTCTTTGCATAACCAAGTAGAACTGTGACAAACTCTTGAAGTGATATTGGACGTTCAATAGAATAAAGCCTAATTTTCGCAAAGTCAATAATTGACACTATAGAGCAAAAATATCCATTTCTGCCATAGTCTGATGCAGTTTTATAAACTTCTTCAGCATCATACATAACAGCTTTGCCATAAATGAACAATGTATTTGTCAGTTTGGCATAGGCAAATTTTTTGATTGCATGTTCAACATCAATTTTAGCAAAGTCTTTATCTTTTACCTCAATTGATGAGACAATGTTTCCTTCATTATCAATAATATCAATATCGCCAACCTCTTTTGATGATGCACCGCTTTCATTAACTTTATGTGGAACCACGATTCTTGTACCACCATAATAAAAGTGTTCGATTGCAGCAACAACAAGAGGACACATTTCGCCCTCGAGTTTGGATTCCGTCACTTGACAAATAAAGTCAAGAATTATCTGAGATCCTGTTAAGTCTTCAAGTTCAGAATCTGGGAGTTCATATTTCTCTGCCACAGCATTTGCTATTTCAGCCATGTTTGCAAGGGCTGACGATAAGTATATCCTTGCTGTTAGAGAGTTATTCACTCTTGACAAGATTGATATGAGAGACTCAAGTGTTCTCATGTCATTTCCCTTTCGTACTGCATTATCGGTAGTCAGTCTCGGGAACCTTGCTGGTTTATTTAGGAAAGGTTCATTTGACCCGCCTAAACTATTTGGCATCACTTCACGTTCAAACGGAACTAATACCTTATGACAAAGACTTCTTGCATCATAGGCTCCGTCAGAGTCATCTCCTGCCTGAAGACTTAAAGCATCGATCTCTTCATTTGTCGCTTTGGCTAACAATCCATTCACCAAGACATATTTGTAAGTCTTATGTGTACCGTTTAATACTGTCTTGATTTCTCTACCTACTACATCATCACGAAAAGTAGGATTATTCGAAAGTTCCAGAAGTATTTTCCTGGCTAAATTTTCTGATACCTTTTTCATACTTCGTCAAATAGAGTTTGTTGAACACTACAATAAACGACAGGTTTTCTGCGTTCAAGCACATCAATAACCATAGAAACAACAGCTTTACCCAAATTACAAGGTACAGCGTTTCCTATTTGGGTATATCTTGATGACTGTGAACCTTGAAAATCGTAATCGATTGGGAACGTCTGCAAAAGTGCAGCCTCTTCAACGGTCATTCTTCGCAAAAAAGGAGGGGCATCTTGAAACTTCGCCTGTGTAATATCCTTGGAAATAATCTCATGATACCCTTTAATCCACGCTTCCTCACCATCGTACAATTCCCTTTCATCAATAATCGGTGTTTTATTTCCACCCATTGACGCAGGAAGTGTTGCACAATAGCCATCTATTTTTGTTGGACGACCTAATCCATTAAAGAGCATACCTGCATAAGGTGACTTCCTCATGATGGGATTAGCAGCTAATGTAATTTTAGCTTTGCAAGTCCCTTTATTGTTTCCTTCACCAGCTCTATCTAACACACTTAATGCCTCTCTAACTGTTGGAGCGACTTTAATGTAATCCTTTATCATGTATTCCCAATCAGGAACAAAATGGCTATTACCTAGTATTCCAACAACGAATATTCTTTCTCTTGCCTGTGGAACGTCAAAATCCGAAGCATTAAGTATCATAAAGTTTACAGAATAGCCTAACGCTCTCATTTCTGACAGCAATTTTTCTCGAATTGATTTCCATTTTTCCAAAGCACCTAAAGCCTTAACATTTTCCATAACAAAGGCTTTAGGCTTAACTATGGAAACCGCTTTAAGATAGCTCCAAATCAATTGGCTACGCTTATCATTGACATCCATTTTTCCTGCGACAGAGAATCCCTGACAAGGAGGTCCGCCAATAATAAGGTCTACATTTTTTAAATGAGGAAAATCATCTAATATTTCGTTGATGTCTCCTTGAACAATATGGTCTCCAATATTTTTCCGATATGACATACAGGCTTCCTTCATCATGTCATTTGCAAAGATGATATGGGCACCAGCCTTAATAGCACCAATGTCCAAACCTCCTGCACCAGAAAATAGTGAAACAGTATTTATTTTGTTACTCGCATTTTGCTCTTTGATAGTCATGTCTTGAAATTTATAAGTCGTTTATTAAGTCTTTAGGACTTACTTCCAAAAGTTTTGCAATTTCTCTTAATTGCTCTAATGAAGGCTGACTTTTATTTTGAGACCACCGGCTTATGGTAATTTCCGATTTCCCCATTTTTTCAGCAAGCCATCTATTTGTTATGTTCTTTTCAGCAAGAACAACCTTAATACGATTAGTTGAAGTTACCATATCTTGATTTTTCTGCAAAGGTAACAAATTTCTTTAATTAATTATCAAAATTCGATAAACATTTAGCACTATTTATTGTTTTTGTCTCAGTTTGGAACATCTATGCATGATTTACTCAATCTAATTTTGCATCATGGCTCAAATTTTCTATATGGACGGGATGTTCACATCACCTTTAGGACTAAAAATTGCCAATATTGGCATATTTTAGGCGTAATTGTTTGGCTAATTAAATAAATCTTATTACCTTTGCATTACCAAAAAGTGCCAACATTGGCAAAAATTAGGAATATTATGGTAGAAATAAAAAGAAATAGATATCTTAAGCAGTTGATAGAAAGTCGACAAAATGGTTTTATCAAAGTGGTTACAGGAATCCGCAGATGTGGCAAGTCATACCTGCTAAATGTCCTATTCTATCACTATTTGCTAGAAAATGGTGTAGCTGACGACCATATAATTCGTATTGACCTTGAAGACCGCTTAAACAAGGAACTTCGAAATCCAGATGCAATGCTCCATTATGTCCATTACAGGATCAAGGACGATGAACTATACTATATCATTATTGACGAGGTTCAACTGATGGATGAATTTGTTGATGTATTGAATAGCTTCCGTCATATTATTAACGCTGACACATACGTGACAGGAAGTAACTCTCACTTCCTATCATCTGATATTCCAACAGAATTTCGTGGTCGAGGTGAGACAATACATGTCAATCCTTTATCTTTTGCAGAGCTCTACTCTTCCATTGGCGGTGACAAGCAAGACGCATGGCGAGAATATTACACTTATGGTGGTTTACCTCTTATTCAGTCTTTTGATACGGAACAAAAGAAGGTAAACTATCTTAAGAACTTGTTTGAAACTGTTTATTTGGCGGATATCATTGAGAGACACAATGTACAGAATGAAAATGAAATGCGCGAATTGGTACTTATTATAGCGTCTTCCATTGGTGCGCCATGCAATCCGACCAAACTTTCAAACACCTTCAAAAGTGTTAAGAATGTAAATTTAACAAACAAAACAATTTCTAACTACCTCACATATCTATCAGAATCATTCCTTCTTAACAAGGCAATCCGCTACGATATAAAAGGAAAGAAATACATCAATACTCTCTCCAAATACTATTTCTCTGATATTGGTTTGAGAAATGCGATTCTTGATATGCGCCAACAAGAGGAAACGCATATTATGGAGAACATTATCTACAATGAACTGATTACACGAGGCTATAGTGTGGATGTCGGAATGGTAGAGATAAAGAAGCAGGACAAGGATGGCAAGTGGATTCGTAACCAACTTGAAGTAGACTTTATTGCCAGCCTCGGCAGCAAAAAGTATTACGTGCAGTCGGCTCTATCAATTCCAGACCGAGAGAAGGAAATACAGGAGTCTCGTTCACTGATGAACATCAACGATTCCTTCAAGAAGATTATCATTGTAAAAGATCATATCATGCCTCGTCGTAACGAGGAGGGCATACTTACAATCGGTCTTTTCGATTTTCTTCTAAAAGAAGATAGTTTGGATTTATAATCACCGTTTTTGACCATTCCAAATATAAATTGTAATTTATGGAAATAGACATCTTTCCACTTCCATCCACTAAAGGAGTGCATCGCTATATAGGCACGGCATTCTTAGGATTGATTGTCATTACCTACATTGTTGGTGCATACAAGGTTGCCCAACAACTTATAGGTGAGGACAAGGAGTTGCTTTGCCTTCTTGTCACTATACCAATATTCATTGGTGGATATGCCGTTCTCATATTGTTGCTTCACGGTATGAAACAATGTCTTTATGCTTACTTCAAGCGCAATAGAAAGGACTTGAACAATCGTGCTGACCGTGAGAACATGGACAACTATATTGTCAAACATCTAGAGGATATCCAAAAGAAGCTGGATGCCAAAACAGCAATAGAAAAACCTCAAAGCGATGTACTCACATCGTCCCAACAAGTACAACAAACACCTAAAATAGCAGAGGTAGCAGACAATTTGCAGCCAAAGATTATGCCTGAACTTGAAGATGCACTCAAAAATGCTCAGCGAGATTTGGCTCCGTTTATACAACAGTTGTACATTGACCGCATCCAATTGACGGAAGCGAAAGCAAAGCATGACAAGGAGAAATTGGAGAAGATTCTCAGATATACTCGTCTCGTTCTCCTTCCTCATGGTTTCAGTGATGAAGAACTCTACCAGATTGAGGAAGCAGTCAAACTGCTTGTACAATGCAATGGCATTGTGAATTGCGTCTCTGTCAAGATTGAAAAGAATAAACTGAAACAAGCCGACCTCAAAAACTTGGTATGGAACATCGGCTATCAGTACAATATTGATTCAGAAGTTCAAGCTCTGTTTGTCCTCAATCTCTTCCACTCATGGTTCAAGAATTCAGAGAAAGAAACAATACGCAAGACACTCAAAAATACAACTGGCAATTATTCCATAGAGATAGACGAAGACATTATAGAGCATCTACCAAAGTTGGAAGAGAAAGTTCTCGGCCGAGCTTGTATAACGGTAAAAAGATGAAGCGACAATTTCAAATGTCTGAAGTTATTTAATAATTGAATAGCTATGAGTCATATAAATTAAATTGTAATTAAAAAT
>R24__coassemble_719_pt1 | contig 20853 bp, 16 predicted proteins | sample R24__metabat2_low_PE_026 | metagenome-assembled genome bin R24
GTGGGAAGTGGCTTCTTCATTCAAGAGAGACTGCATCTCCTCCACGTAATCCACATCCACATGAGTGTCACGACACCCAGAGTCATTCAAGGCTATTGCCAACCCCGGAACGGCATGACGCACAAGAAGGGGAAAGGCTTTCTACAGAGAATCAAGACAGCTAACGCCTATGACGGCATCAACCACATTATTCTCTATGAGTTCAATAACCTGTGTGAATCCTTCTGCCACAATGCTTAAACCTCCAAGTTGCTCTGCCTTGTCTTGCAGATTAGGGATGTGACAACGACCGCAACGATGGCAAAGTAGGCCATACTCGTCAAATTCAGCCTGACACTCGCCATATCGACTGAGACATTTTGGTAACATCAGCAATCGACGTTCATAAGGAATACCAGCAACAACAGGCAACCAGACCTGATTGTGAATCTCCACCATCAACCAAGGACGCATGTCCACACAGTCCTCATGGTCGCTAATAAACGTATCTGCCAGTTGCTCCAACTGCCTGAGCGAAACAGGCGGGCACAACTGTTGCGTCTGCACAAATGCCCTTAGTGCCTTGCGCAAATGCATACGTTGCTCCAACGTCAATGGTATGACATACTGTTTGCTCATTATTCCATAATTTAACCTTGCCCTAAATTCATGCTTCCGTGAAGTGCATAAATCTGAAACTGTACATTTGACATTCCAAAATGTCTCTACCCATAAGCTCCAAAACCGAAGAAGTAATTTCGTTTGAGCCACCTATAAGGACGGCTCTGTTCTGGAATAAGATTTGTGTTCATGTTGTGGCTTGGGATGCTTGTCATCCTTGCATATTCTTCCATTGCCGTGCCACGGGTAGTTGTTTCCTTGGCGTCATATTCTTTTATTATCTCAGCCATCTCTTGCGGATTATCCATTATGATGCACCCTCGTGTGCTCTGGGCTATCCTGTGTCTCATATCTGTCAGGAACTGTGACTTGGCATATAGTTCCGTCATATTGCTTGCATCCGAATTGATGAAGTCCGTTGCCATCTGAATGACTGGACAGAACTCTATGGCGCCTGAAGGGGAGATGTGATGACTCATTCCTGTTGCTCCCGGACATATCGCTCTTCCTTCTTCGTCCCAATAGACATCTATAAGTGCCACTGGGGCATTCATGCGCTCATGTACGAGGAACTGTCTAAGGCCTTGTATCTGTTCCTGACTCAACGCTTGCTCTGGATGTGCATTTGCTCCTACAGGACGATATATGTAGTACCATAGGTATGCTGCACCTTCACGAGCTACTCGTTCTATATGTTGACGACTTACCAATTCGTCGTAATTGTTCTTGCAAATACTTGCTGCCACACCAAAGATAAGTCCTGCCTTCCTACAGGCTCGTACACCGCGAAGTGTACGTTGGAACACCTCATTAGCCTGCCGTCTTCGGTCACTCTCCTGTTCCAATCCCTCTATGCTGATGAGTGGAGTCACATTTCCAGCCTTGCGAAGTTGGAAGGCAATGTCCTCGGTAAGTAGAGTGCCATTGGTAAACAACTGGAAGTAGCAATCGCTATGCTTCTGGAAGATACTCAGAAGTCCCTTGTACATCAAGGGTTCGCCACCCAGTATTCCGAAAAACTTGGAACCATGCCGTTTACTCTCCCGAATGATACCGTCAATCTGCTCCATCGTGAGACTCTTCCGTCCTCCTTGACTCACCCAGCATCCGCTACAGGCAAGATTGCATGTCTCCGTTACGGAAATCATATTGAAGGCTGGAAAGAAAGGTTCACCTCGCTTCTGGCGTTTCTCGAAGTGGTGCATATTCCACAAATTAGGCAGGCAGAAGTTCCAACAAAACTTCCACAACAGCCTGATTGGTGTCTGTCTGAACACCCTCCAGCATAGTTTTACCAATGAGGTATATTCCTTCATATTCTATTTCTACTCTCTGATTAGTCTAATCTTTCTTGATGCAAGTTTCTCGCGAAGCGTCTTTGCATATAGCTCCTTTGAGTCCAGCTTGATGGCACTCTCCTGCACGCTTTCCCCACCGTTGATAGGGCTACGGTCATACTTAGGGAATATGATAGCACTTGCAGGACAAGTGCGGGCACAGGCAGGACAGTTGTTCTTGCAATTATGAGGGTGAACGACACGAATGCGCTCCTCCACCATCTCATACACACCAAATGGGCAGAACTCCAGGCACTTTCCACATTCGGCACATACATCCTTGTCAAGCGTTGGGAACCAAGCATCATCACCCAGTCGCTTAGGCATGGCTTCCATCTGTGCCATCCATGCCTCAGAATCTTCCGCACTTACATCAACTGGCTGTACGCCCAATTCTTTCAGCACGTCTTCTGCCGAACGCCCGCGGATGCTCAAGGACTTCACGTCATCCTCACCTGCATAAGCCATAAGGCTCTTCACAGCCCTTGGGTGGCATGCCACAATGGTAGTGTCGGCTATATTATGTATGTACTCTGACTTGTTCTCACACAACTCACAAAGGTCGCTTACGAGCGTTACCTCCATTCCTGCCTTTTGTGCCGCAACAGCCACCTTGGCAACCTCGGCACGGTCAATGAATGTTCGTGATGAACAAGCACATATTGTTATCTTCATTTCAATTACATTAGTTAGTTGTCATCCAGTTCTTAAATTCTGCCGCCTTGTTCTTGCTTACAAATAATGGCTCTGGCAATTCTATTGGCATGTTTACAAGGAGACGGCTGTCAAACCATACGACAATATCCTTGACACAATCGCGAGCCACTATATATTGCTTGTTGGCACGGAAGAATCGGGATGGATTCAATCCCACTATGATAGAGTCAAGCGAGCGGTTGTAGAGCATCATCTGTCCCGACTTGGTGTAAATCTGAGTCTTGCGGTCGGTACTGTAGATGCAAGCCACATCGTCCATGCTTACAGGTACGAGCCTGTCCTTTACAGGCACGAGCAACGATGACGTATATTCAGAGGTGCTGGCTGGCTTCATCTTCATCATTCTCTGAAGATAATCCATCACGTCGTTACTTGTCCACCTCTTGAACTTGTCAAGCGCACGCTCCAATTCCGATGTCTTTATCGGCTTGAGCAAATAGTCGATACTATTGACCGTAAAGGCTTCAAGTGCATACTGGTCGTATGCCGTTGTGAACACAATCGGAACGGTAACGTCTATCTCTTGGAAGAGAGTGAAGGCAGAGCCATCGCTCAGATGGATGTCCATAAAGATAAGGTCTGGGGCAGGATTACTGCTCAGCCACCTCACGGTTTGCTGGACACTCTCCAACACCTTCAGCACCTCTATCTCGCCATCTATCTCCTGCAACATGGCTATGAGATTCTCGCTTGCCGCCGTCTCGTCTTCTATAATCAATACTTTCATTCTATCTATCCTAATGGCAAAATAACTTTGAATTCCTTTTCCGTACGCTCAACCCTTATCTTCTTATCCATAAGCAGGGTAAAACGCTTCTCAAGATTATCCAGTCCTGTACCATGTGTCTCAGGCTTGTACTGCTTTGGGTACAAAGGATTGACGACCATAAGTTCCTTGTCGTCGTTCATCAAGATATTGACCGTCATCCTATGCTCGCTGTCTATCATATTGTGTACAGTCACATTCTCAATAAGCGGAAGAAGTGCCAAGACTGGAATGGACAGGTTCATACAATCGTCCGGAACATCAATATGTACATCCAGCTTACCTGCATACCTTACCTCCATGACCTCGCAGAAGGAACGTGCAAAGTCCAGTTCCTCCTCCAAGGGAACAAGTCCCTTGCGCTCGCTCTGAAGTATATAACGGAATATGTCGCTCAGATGGTCTATATAACAGATGGTCAACTTGTCATCCTTCTTTCGCACCAAGCTACTTATTCCTCCCAACGAGTTAAAGAAGAAATGTGGATTTATCTGATTGGTCAAAGCAGTACAACGACTTTGCAAACTCTCTATCTTCAACGTCTGAAGCTCCTTCTCCTTCTTCTGATGGATGATGCTAAGATAATTGGTAAAGCCAAGCAACATTCCCATCATACCCATGACGAAGAACTGGAACGTAAGGATGATAGGCCTAAAGTCGAACTCCGAGCAGATAATAGCCGTGATGCCCTTGTACATGCCGTATGCCACGATAGTCAGTCCCACGTTAGGAAGAATACGTCCCATCAACCGAGTACTCTTCATCCATTTCTGGTTGACGAACAACAAACTTGCAGAGAATAGCCAGAACAACAAGAAGCGTATAAGCATATTGTCAATGTAGCATCCGCGTGACTCTACAGGCACGCAGTCCCAGTCCCAACTTATGAAGAGCAAGTTAGGATAACTGACAAATACGGTACACACCAAGCTTGCCAGCAACATCTTACTTATAGACTTGTTATATTTCATCCTATTATCTTTTTATCATAGCAAGGCGGATTCGTCTCCACCCACTTATTTACGCTACAAAATTAAGAAGAAATTTCCAAGCAAACCAACATCAACGCATAAAAACGTAAAATCCGCACCTAATGCCGATTTGATAGAAAGCAGGGAAATCTACGAATCATCCTTTAGTAGTATAGTTTGAAAACTTAGATAATACAAGAATAGGGTATGCCGAATGTCTATACGACAATTAGCATACCCTATAGTTTCTGTATTTATTGGTTACTCAATCACACCAATCTGTGAGTTGGGTTAGGTCGTCCCGGCTGGAGATAGCGCCACGCAAGTACCTCATCTGTGAACTTGCCATCGATGGCGTCAACAAGCACCTTACGGATTATTTCGTCAAGATGCTCTGGAGTTGTTTCCACACGGGCATTGATGATGAGCTTCACGTTGTCGCTTGTTCCTGCCGTTCCTCGGAACTGCAATGATGACACATCATTAGTGATGTTTGCCACGGCATATTGCTTGCCATTCTCGGCAATAACCTTGATATGGCCAACACGAAGCTTCTCGGTCTTTATTGCCTTGCAAATGCCTGTCATGATATCCTTTAGCAAGGCATCCCAATAGGCATTTTTGCCTGTCAGGGCAACTGTACCGTTCAACCAACCAAGTACTGCCTCGCCATGTGCGTACTTGTCATAGTCAATATCAAGTATCTTCGTACCTTCGCCTTGACGGTTGGCAACCTCGTCAAACCATTCCTTGATGCCATTGCCGTTCAGGGTACTTACGGTCATCACCTTTGTGTGGTGGAAGCATGCCTGAGTGTCCTTGACCAGCTTAGCCGTCTCTTCCTCACTTAGAAGGTCAGTCTTGGTAATCAAGATTACCTCGCTTTCTTCCAGCTGCTTGCGGTATATGTAGGCAGCATCTTCGTGAAGTCCGCCGTCGCCACCATAGAGGATGGATTTAAGTCGTGCAGGGTCACTCAACACGGTAAGCGGAGATACGATAACCTCTGTGTTATGGTATTTCTTTAGTGGACGAACTATGGTAGCCGTAAGGTCAGCACAACTACCGACTGGCTCTGCAAGTATAATGTCTGCCTCCACGTTGCTGCGCAATGAGTTGATGGCATCAATGAAGCCGTTGAAGTTACAACAGAAGCAACTGCCTGCCACTTCCGACACTTGAAGGTTGCTTTGCTTCAGGAGACGGCTGTCAACAAGCTCTGGAGCTTGGTCGTTGGTGATAAGTCCGACGCGCTTGCCCTGAGCCATCAGTCTCTGAGCCACGTCCCATATAAGGGTGGTCTTTCCTGCACCAAGGAAACCGCCACAAAGGATTAGTCTTGTCTGATTCATATTTCTTTCGATGTTCGTTGTCTAATGTAATTGTATATTGTAAGTCCATGTGCACGCTCCTACGTTCTTGGAACACACTCGAACGGCTTAGCCATCCCTACTTGCATCCACATGCACGGTTCTTCTTTTCGTTTATTGGTTCAAGCACGTACTTGAAGAATAGGGCAGCAAGGCTTGAACCTACTATAGGCGCAAGTACATACACCCAGAACCATCCGCCCACGGCATCTGGCAATGCTGCATCGCCCCATCCAGCTACATACGCCACGATACGTGGTCCAAGGTCGCGTGCTGGGTTAAGACCTGCCTGAGTCAAAGGAGCGATGAAGAATATGATGCTGCTCACCGTCAGTCCTATGAACAAAGGCTGAAGGTCAGACGATGGACGGCCAACGTTGCAGTCCTCCGTAAGTGCAAAGATGAAGAGGGCAAGAAGGAATGTACCGAAACCTTCGGCACACATCGCCAATGGGAGTGACACAACAGACACGGAGGCATCGCCCGGATTAGGATAGAACTCTCCGAACATACGTGCAGTATCGACCGATGCAGCCGTTCCGCGTACTATCTCATGTACCGCCTCGTAATGCTCGATGGAAGCAGAGAAGAGTCCGTAGAGAACAGCTCCTGCCAGTACGGCACCCACGAGTTGGGCAAGAATGTACACAGGCAGTTTCTTTACGCACATTCGTCCCGCACACACCATGGCAACCGATACGGCTGGATTTAAATGTGCACAACAGATGTTACGAACCATGAATATGGCAAGCGTAACACCAAGTCCCCATACTATTCCAATCTGGAAGATACTGTTATACTCGCCAAAGAGAACGGCTACCGCAACACTACAGCAGCCCAGAAGAGTGAGAACGAATGTTCCCATCATCTCGCCGATAAAGTCTTTCATTACTATCTTTTATAGTTGATTATCTTAATTGTTGCAAAAATAAGTAAATGTTCACAATCTTGTGCTTCCACCTCTCGCCATAACGAAAAGCCGTCGTCTTATCACGAAAGCCGCACCGTGTGCCAATGCAGGGGTAGGGGTGAGGACAATCTTTCGTGTTGGTGTGCGTCCTTTTCGTTATAGGGAACATTACAGAATAGTCTATTCTAAAAAGAGCTATTTTTGCAACAGTAACAACCAAACAATTTAATATGAGAACAATCAGTAAAACTCTTCTGTTGTGTCTTGTCCTCCTTATGGGCGTGACAACTGTGAATGCAAAGAAGCACGGCATCAAGGTGCTTGTGCTATGTACTGGTAACACCTGTAGAAGCCAGATGGCACACGGCTTGCTTGAGTCATACGGCAAGGACCTTGCCGTCTATTCAGGTGGTGTCAAGGCAGAGCCACGCGTCAACCCAAGAGCCGTGCTTGTGATGCGCGAGATGGGCATAGACATAAGCGACCATAAGCCATGTCAGGTGGATGAATATATGGACGAAGACTGGGACTACGTCATTACGGTGTGTGACAATGCGGACAAGACTTGTCCAGTGTTCCGTGGCAAGGTAAAGCATCGCCTCCACATCCCGTTTGAAGACCCAAGCAAGGTCAAGGAAGGTACATACGAGTTCAAGATGAACGAGTACCGCCGCATCCGAGACGAGATTAACGATAAGTTCTTCAAGCTCTATTGCGAAATGGAAGAGAGAAAGTAAAAGCAAAGAGGGTACTTCATTTTGAAGTGCCCTCTTTGTTCATTTCTATAAATCCACGAGTCCGTTGCGGAATGCGTAGATAACGACTTCGATGGTGCTATTGACTGATAGCTTGTGGAAGATATTCGTCTTGATGTTATCTACTGTTTTGTTAAACCTCTTAGAAGCTTAGAGCAGAAACATCGTTGTTATCTTCTGTTGCTTTGGTTGTAATACCGCCTATGTCAACTTTGAAGTTAAATGCGCCAATGTGATCAACGTCAGCACGCGTTCTTGCACCATTTGTGAGACTACCGCTTCCAGCAAGGAGGTTTGTTCTGAGAGTTGATGAAGAATTCATCATTTCAGGTTTTGTGTAATGATTCTTTTCCATATTTGTTTAGTGTTAGTTAATAAAACCTTACAAAGGTATGTCAAAGAATTTGATTGACAAAATATACAAAATGGTATTTTGCGATAAAAAGACAGTCGGAGACTAATAAAATAGTTTTAATGCCTTATTGAAAGATACAGATGACATTTTCGTTTACTTTTTAATGAAGTATGTGAATCAGTTCCATTTCCGACCTTCCTCCGTTCGTTCTCCGTTCATTCTCCGTCGATTCTCCGTCGATTGTCCGTCAGTTGTCCGTCAGTTGTCCGTCGATTCTCCGTCGTTTCTCCGTCCACGAACGGAGGATGAAGGGAGAAACATTGGGTAAACAATGACGAAGGTCGCGATTTTTATGGCTAAGTTTTGGTCGTTTTGGTGATAATATGTAATTTTGCTTTGTCTTTTGACGAAAAACAAAGGACTAACTAATCTTGCCGAAAAAAAGAGATAATGTGATTATGAAAGCATTCAGATGTATTATATTTTTCTTATGTGTTTTTCCCTTCGCCTCAGCAATGGCTCAAAATGACTCTGTCAGTTTAATGAGTCAATTGGGAGAAGTTGTGGTCACTAGTAAATATATACAACAGGATATTGATCATTACAACTGTATTCCGACGAGTAGCCAACGCAGACATTCTCACTCAGGTTTTGAACTTGTGCGAAACATGATGATAACTGGTGTAAATGTGGACACTGAAACTGGTACTATAACCACTCCGGCAGGTGCAGCATCATTATACATCAATGGACGAGAGGCCACATATCGTGAGATTCAAAGTCTTCGCTCTAAGGATATTATTAGAGTTGAGTATTACGATATGCCTACAGGCAAGTATGCAAAAGATAACGCAGCTTTGAACTACGTTGTTAAGTCATACACTTACGGTGGATATACTCAGCTGGATGCAACACAAGGCGTAGGATATAAGAAAGGAATATACAATGTGGTTTCAAAATACAGCTCGGGCAAATTTAATGTCAACGTCTGGGCTGGTTATAACATGTCCAATCCGAAGGAAAACACAACCTTGACGGAGATGTATAAATTCCCATCGCTCGTAACCAAAACAACTAATAACGATTACGTAAACAATGACAAAACGGGAAAGTATATTACCGCCAGTCTTAGCAGAATGTCACAAATGACTATTTGGATGATACGAGCAAGTATTGAAGGAGAAAAGCAAAACAACGATGCACTGCTCGGCAATACCCAATATGAAAGTCAAAGCTTTACTGACAAGGTAAATTCGCATCTCATTTCTAACACGCGAACGACTAAGCCGACTCTATACATTTACTACGATCGCTCGATTAACAAGACACAGAGTATTGATGCTGTTTTTGATGGTTACTATGCAAGGAACACGTATTACCGCGATTTGCATGAAGATGACAGATTCACAAGTGACGTAGAGGAGGATTATCTATATGCAAAAGGTAACATAAACTACCACATCACATTACCCCAGCAAAACAACCTCACTTTCAGCCTACACGAATATCTGAGGGTATCAGATGACAAATATAAAAATTTGGATGGGTACAACCAACATTTGCTATCATCTGAGTCCATCTTCTTCGTTGATTATAGCAAGCGTTGGAAGCATATAATGCTTGATGTTAACCCTGGAATTTCTTGTTTACGCTACGAGTTGCGTGAAGATAATCCTGTCACACACATAGCACCTCGAATGCAGTTCTCACTGTCTTGGATGCCAGACAAGATTCAACGTTTGAGGGGATTCTTTTCGTTAGGTAATACGTTTCCTACTTTGAGTACAATCAATCATGTTCAACAAAGAATAGATCGTTTTATGGTACGCCAAGGAAACCCGGAAATGGACAATTCCACATTGTTAGGTCCAGGCATAACATATACCATAAATTACAATAAATGGTCTGCACTTTTGTCTAATTATTACATGTATATGAGCGATGCCATTGTCAATACATACTCGATGGATGGTGATCATGTCATAAATTCTTTCAGTAGCGATGCTACTTCTCATCAGAGTGCTACGTCTCTTTCAATAACTTGGAAGCAGTCTAGCCGTTTTAACATGAAGGTAGACGGGAATTACACATACTATGCAGTAAACGGAACGGCTCTCGAGAGACTGAACAGTTGGCAGTTTGGAATGCAGGCAAATTTCTATTTGGGTGATTTCTCTTTTATTGCATATTGTAAATCGAAGACAAAACTTCTCAATAGTTATCAGACACATGTCGAGCTTCCTTGGCAGTATGGTCTCTCTGCAGAATGGAGTCATAATAACCTATCGCTGATTGCGGAAGCAAAGAATCTTTTTACTGATAATGCAATAGAAAGTTTCCTCACTTCTGATGTTTATTGTATGAACAAACGTCAGGTGCGGAAAAGCGACAACTCCTTTGCCTCTCTAAAGGTGATTTATTCGTTCGACTATGGCAGAAAGGTTAGCCGTTCTCCAAAGTATGAAACAAAGAGTGCAGAAAGCAATATTTTAAAATAACAAATATCTGAATAGCAAAAAGTGGCATAATATGTTGCTACGAAATGGCAGAAATAAAATAGCATATTTATTTGGATAATAGTTACACCCATATCTCTCGTTCGGGAGATATGGGTGTTAATCAATATATCGACTAACTACAGGCTTATATGAAACTTTCATGTGTTGTTAGGTCTGCATTGGAATTGGCACATAAGATAGAGTGGCAATTGTTTGATATCAATTGTCACTCCTTTTTTGACGGATTTCTGCGTTTCTAAATTTCGATTATTTCTTTGAAAAATACGATAAGGATTGTGTGCATGAATATATACGCAATTGTCCTTAAAATCCTGATTAGAAACGGTATTTTATTGTGCGCGTAGAAAAAATAATTGAGTCCACGTGAAACTTATCATGTGGACTCAATCTGTTATATGGTAATGTACTTTACCTATTAGCGATGTCTTCTGCAACGTCAAAGGCTTGCTTTATGCGGTCGCCAATGCCGATACCGTCACGAAGATTGCCTGCGATGGTAAGTGTTGGGTACTGTTCCTGTACCTTGCGGACTGCTGCAAAACGTGCGTCTGAGCTTTCCTCATACTGAGGTATGGCACGCTCATGACGGAAGATGCGTATGCTGTCTGCCTGAGTACCCTCTGGGTATTTGAGCATCTCAGTAAGTCCCTTGTTTACTATGCCAATCAGTTCCTCGTCACTCTTCTGAAGATATTCAGGATGACGTGTACCACCAATGAAGTAGGCAAATGCGGCTCCTTCTTCAGGTGACCTTCCAACGAAGAAGGCAGATGGGAAGAGTATGCCGAGCATGTCCTTATTCTCACGTGAAGGAACGAGTGCGCCGAACGCTTTCCACTGATGTCCCTTGCAGTTGCGAATACCTGCGCCTATCTGTATGACAGGTGCATAGTACAGATTGCTCAAATCTGCCATTGTTGACTCTTCGACGAATGGAAGAAGTGAAGGCAAAGAGTATGCACCACATGTTGTCACAACGTAGTCAGTTGTCAGACTTACGTTCTCACCTTGCTTGTCGTAGGTTACTGTCCATGTATTGTTGTCGGCAGGATTAACCTTTATGTTGGATGCTGACGTGATGATGTTGCCCTCACCTATACTCTCAGTCAAAGCCTCCACAAGACGTGAGAAGCCTCCACGTGAAGAGAATACCTTCTTGGTAGCCTTCTTGTCACGCTCTGTCTTAGGAATACGTGCCTTGGCAATGGCACCTCTGATGAATGAACCATATTCCTGCTCAAGGTTGTAGAGTCGTGGCAAAGCCAGTCGTGCAGGAAGATTGTATGGATTGCCTGCATAGACGCCTGAAAGGAATGGGTCAACGGCATAGTCCACGTATGACTTGCCAAGACGTCTCTCGGCAAGTGAACCTACCGACTCGTTAGGGTTCTTTCCCTTGCTTCTCCAAGGCTCACCGAGTATTCTGAACTTATCACGCCATGTGAACAGCGGAGTACGAAGTGCAGTCGGGAGACTTGATGGAAGTGCATGGAAACTGTTGCCTTTCCAGATGAGACGACGCTTGCTTGAGTCAGGAGCTGTCTCAAGCTCGCATTTGCCAGTAAGTGACTCAAACAATTCTGCCACCTCTGGATATTTTACCACACCTGTGTTAGGACCGCTCTCGAACACAAAACCGTCTGCCTCGACAGAGTTAATCTGTCCTCCTACCCGGTCCTTACACTCGAGTATTCGCACGTTACATCCCTTGCGTTTAAGTTGGTGTGCACAGGTAAGTCCTGTTATTCCTGCGCCTATGATTATTACGTCTTTCTTCATTTGTCTGTCTAAATTGGTTTGGAGAATTGCTTTGTCGTGTTCTGCATCAGTGGGTCGAGTGATGCTGACACGTTCCTTACGAATGGATGTCCGAGTTCAGTCATGCTTATGCCGTCAGCACTTAACTCGATGATACCGTCAGAGTGCATCTCCCGGAGTTTGCTCTCGTCGTAGTGAAGTGCACCAAGTACATCCTCCACGTTTATGCCAAGTGTGTTGGCTATCTCTCTCCACTCTATCCTATAGTTACACATGAGTCTCTCTATCACTTCCTTTGCTATGCGCTCGTTGTGTGATAGTTTATATCCCTTGCGAATGGATATATTACCTGAGTTTATGTCACGTATGTACTCGTCTATGTCCTTTGTATTCTGTGCATATACGGAGTCAAGCTGACTTATACCTGTCACTCCGAAGGCATAGACCTGACCCGTTGTGCGACGGGTGCAGTAACCCTGGAAGTTGCGGTAGAGCTGACCATTCTCGAGAGCTATGTACAGCTCGTCAGTAGGTAACACGAAGTGGTCGAGACCTATAGTTTTGTATCCAGCATCATGGAGCATCTCCGCAGCCTTGTCATACATCTGCTGCTTTACATCTGGTGCAGGCAATCCATGCTTTTCAAGTGTCTGCTGACGCTTGAACACCCAAGGCACGTGGCCGTAGCTGAATGTGACAAGTCGGTCTGGACGCAACTCTATTGCCTTGCGTATGTTCTCGCCAAATGACTCTGGCGTCTGGTAAGGCAAACCAAAGAGGAAATCCATGTTGACCGTTGCACCTGCCTTTCTCAGTATCTCCATGATATCCTTGAGGGGCATGGCTGATGGTGTGCGACCTACGGTCTTGAGTACCTTCTCGTCAAGGTCCTGTACTCCGATGCTGAATCGGTTGAAGTGGCTATTTGTAAGTCCTTCCCAGTCCTCTGGAGTGAGATATCCAGGATGACACTCTATGGCAACCTCCTTCTTCTCAATCGAAGGGAAGAGCGACAGGAGATGGTCGTTAAGCTCCTTGAGCACGCTTATTGGCATGGCTGTAGGGCTTCCTCCGCCATAGTGAATCTGGCTTATTGGACGACTCTTGTCTATGTGTGACGTCACAAGGTCAATCTCCTTGTGCAGCGCATCTATGTAGTTGCTTACGGTCTGCCCTTCGCGTGGCATTATGTAGGAGTTACATCCACAGTAGTGGCACAATCTTTTGCAGAAAGGCATGTGGAAGTAGAAAGAGAGTGACTGACTACCCTCTTTGTTGGAGTTATCGACAGCATCAAGATACTCCTCGTTGCTCATCTGTCCGAAGTAGTTGGCAGGAGGATAACTTGTGTATCGGGGTGTCGATACGTTGTATTTGTCAATTATTTCCTGATTCATATTCTGTTATTTCCAATCAGCATTTTTAATCCATTCGGTCACGAAACGTACATTCTCAAGAGGCGTGTCCTTGTGAAGTCCGTGTCCGAGGTTGAATATCCATTGTGGATTTTGACGGAAGAATGGGATGTAGCTGTTCAGTTGCTGCTCTATGTCCTTTTGTGAGGCAAACAACAGGCGTGGCTCAAGATTACCCTGTATGCCAAGTTCAGGCGCAACCATCTTGCGAGCCTCCGTGAGAGGCGTGTGCCAGTCGATGCTTACGAAGTCGCAATCCTCCTTTGTGAGGGTCTTTATTCCTACTCCAAATCCCTTTGGGAAGAATATGACTGGAAGTCCGTGGCTACGTGCAGCCTTCGTGATGCGACGGATGTAAGGCATGATGAGCGATGTGTAAAGCTCTACGGATATCGTGCCGGCAAACGACTCGAATATCTGGAATGCATCTATGCCGTGTGCTGCCTGAAGGTGAACGTATTCCTCCGTGGCACTTGTAAGTATCTCAAGCATCTCCTTTGCCTCTTCACGATTGGTGTATAGGTATCGCACAACATCCGTGAACTGCATGCTACGGTCGCGACCGCCAAGCATGTAACAGAGACAAGTGAGTACACCTCCACAGAAACCAATGACAGGAGTGCCGGCATTCTTCTGTCGCTGAATCTCGTCAAGTGTGTCAGCCACATGTGTGAGACGGTTGATGTCGAAGTGGAGACTTCCCGCAGGCTTATCTTTGGTGATTAGCGGTTCGGGAAAAGTCGGTCCTTCGTTTGTCCATTCCACCTTTACGCCTAATGCCTCCGGTACCACGAGAATGTCGCTGAAAAGGATAGCGGCATCCATGCCCATGTCTTCTATTGGCATGAGTGTCACTTCCGCAGCAAGGCTTGGGTTAGCCATAATCTGACGGAAAGGTGTTGTCTTTGTGATGTTACGGTATCGTGGGAGTACACGACCTGCCTGACGCATCATCCATACAGGAGGACGTTGTACCGACTCGTTGTTTAATACTGCTAAAAATGGATTCTTTTGCATAAGTTCGTAATTTTGTGCAAAGGTAGGTATTCTTCATATAATGCACAATCGTATTTTGTTATGATTTGTGAGTCTATTAGTGATGATTACCACCCCATTTTTTACGACCTGTAGTCGATAGTCAAATAGCAATATTTAGTGAACAATCTAACTAATCCTCCCCATAGAGGGAGAGGTGCCCGAAGGACGGAGAGGGTCTGTCCCCAAAACTGCAAAATCCATATTTTTTACGATTGCACAAAAAAAAAATAGTTCATACCTTTGCACCCGATTTCAAAACAATAGTAATAACTCCTGATAAATTATGCTTACAAATTTATTGTTGGCCACTCTCATCACTACAAGTGGTAATGATGTGGCTCTCAACGCAGACACTACTACACGCAGTTACGAACTCGAGGACGTTGTTGTCCAGGATTTCAAGATTAACAAAAAAGACCTCGTTCCTATTTCTCGCACAGCGATGTCTTATCGTCAGCTTGCCAACCAGCAGATAACGGGTCTGAAAGAGTTGACGGCTGTCGTCCCTAACTTCTATATGCCTGATTACGGCTCACGCGCAAGTTGCCCTGTTTACGTCAGAGGTGTGGGCAACAAGTCTGATGGTACAGGTGTAGCCTTCTATGTTGACGGTGTACCTTACTATGAACCATTGTCATTCGACTCTGACCTTGGCGACGTGGCTTCTGTTGAGGTGTTGCGTGGTCCTCAGGGAACACTCTATGGACGTAATGCCATTGGTGGTATCATCAATATCAATACACATAATCCTTTGGAGTATCAGAACACTCGTGTGCGTGTCGGCTACGGACGTTACAACGATGTGCGTACACAGGTGTCTAACTATACAAAAGTATCTGACAAGTTTGGCTTTACTTTTGGTGCCCTCTATCATCATAATGATGGTTCTTTCCATAACGCCTACCTTAATGAGAAGGTTGACAAGATGGACGAGACAGAGGAGCGTATCGGACTTTTCTGGAAACCAGCTGACGAGTGGTTGGTTCGTTTTACGAGCAACTTCAAGTATAGCGACCAGGGTGGTTATCCTTACGCACCAGTTGACGAGGAGACAAACAAGCTTCAGGAAATCAGCCACAATCGTGCAAGCTCCTTCCGCCGTCTCGTGACAACAAACGGCTTGGGCGTTCGCTATACAGACGCAAACATTAGTTTCAACAGCCAGACATCATTCCAGTATATCAAGTCACATCAGGCTATCGACCAAGACTTCACTACGGTTGACAAGTCATTTGTCCTGAACGACCGTAACCAGAACATGGTATCGGAGGAGTTGACTCTCAAGTCAAATAATGACGGCCGCTACCAGTGGGTTGTAGGTATGTTCGGAATGATGGAGCATGTCAATCGTTCTGTTGACAACAACTCATACACTTCAGGTACTGATAATCATACAGACTATTGCGTTCCAACAAGCTCGCTTGCCGTATATCACCAGAGCTCTTATAATGTGTGGAAAGGACTGTCTGCAACGGCAGGTATCCGCTTTGACTATGAGCATGCCAAGACAAAGTATGACAACGACAAGATTACCTTTGCCACAGGCAACATCGCTCACGTTACCGACTTCGAGAGCACAAAGAACTTCCAGCAGGTCACACCTAAGTTCACTCTCCAGTATCTCACAACAGCTGACAATCTCTACTATGGAGCGATAACAAGAGGTTACAAGCCAGGAGGATTCAACAAGTCATTCTCTAATGACAACGAGCGTTCATACGAACCTGAGTATAGCTGGAACTACGAGATTGGTGCACGTATCAACATGCTTGACAATAAGCTCACAATAAGTGCAGACCTCTTCTACATCGACTGGCGTGAGATGCAGATTACATCTACCATTCAGGGTGTAGGTAACATCACTACTAATGCAGGTCACACAGACAGCAAGGGTGGCGAAATCACCGTCTCAGCACGTCCACTGAAGGGACTTCAGTTCAACATGAGCTACGGCTACACCTATGCTCGCTTCCTCTCTTACAAGAAGAGTGATGCAGTCGATTATACTCACAACCGTCTCCCACTCGTGCCAAACCACACTCTCGGTGCTAACGTAAACTACACATACAATCCAACATCAGGATTCTTCGACCGTATCGTGTTCAACGTAAGTACAACAGGACTCGGACGCATCTACTGGGCAGAGGACAACGTGGTAAGTCAGAACTTCTACGCATTGCTCAATGCCAAGGTAGCCCTCACTCATGGCAAATTCACATGGGAACTCTGGGGTAAGAACCTCACAAATACCGACTACATGGCATACGGCTTCAAGTCTTCGACTGGCAACTATGCACAGGCTGGCAAGCCACTCATGTTCGGAACAACAATCGAAATGAACTTCTAAGGAGCCCTCCTCCCCAAAAAGGGGGCTTTTCCTCTGCTCTCTGTGTTTCATAAGCAATTAGCGAACAGAGTAAAATACATTTTTCACTATTCACTTTTCACTTTTCACTTCGTTTTAATAAACGTAAAAAGACAATGGCGACTACAACAAATATTGACAATGTGAGGAAAATAAATCTTGCAACGTTTTTCTGTCTCTACATTGCTCAGTTCATACCATCCACGTTTATATCCACAGCCATGCAGGTGAGTATGCGTCAAGCCAACTACGGCTTGGCTACTATAGGTCTTCTGCATCTTATACACATTCCGTGGATAGTCAAGTTTCTGTGGTCGCCAATGGTTGACCGCTACTGCGCACGTCTTTCCAACTATCGTCGCTTCATACTTTGTATGGAGGGACTCTATGCCTTGTCCATCATCTGCATCGGTTTTCTGGATATATCCAAGGACCTTTATTTCATCTTTGTCCTTATCTTCATATCCATGATAACCTCTGCCACTCAGGATATTGCTACGGACGGACTGGCAGTACGTGCATTCGGTAAGGGCGACCATAGTGCCGTCAACAGTATGCAGTCAATGGGACGATATGCTGGCGCGTTTATCGGTAGCGGTATCTTCATCGTAATGCTTGAGACGTATGGCTGGAATGTCGTCTTCCCATTCCTTGGACTCGTTGCACTTATCATGGTCTTTCCTTTGCAGGTGAACAAGAAGATACATATCGAAGAGCGTTCGCACAAGAACAGAGCCAAACTGATGGACTTTATATGGTTCTTCTCACGCAAGGACATCATCCCTCACGTCATCTTCCTTCTTCTCTATTTCATGGGAATAATAGGTATCATAGCCAACATCCGTCCTTATATGGTTGACCTTGGCTATGACATGAAGGAGATTGGCGTATGGTTCGGAATGGTCGGTACAGCCACTTCCTTCTTCATGGCATGGGTGGGACATATCCTCATCAAGCGTATAGGCATGTACAAGGCACGACTTGTGGTAGCGAGTATGATAGTCCTTGCCCCACTCTATTTCTTGTTGCTCACATTCACATCGCCATACCTTCCTTTGCTCATCGGAGGACTGTTGTTTGTGAAGACCTGTCATGCTTTTGCATCAATCGTGGTTTATACCACAGCTATGGATTGTGTGCGCGAGGGACGCGAAGGAACAGACTTTACCGTTCAGGTAGTTATCGTACACTTCAGTTCCACACTCATCTCCCTTATCTCAGGCGGTGTGGGCGAATGGCTTGACTATCGTGGATTGTATGCTATTGAACTCACGATAGCCGTCATAAGTCTTTTGTATGTAATATGCGTGTTCAAACCAAATAATGTGATTGCAAAATGGTGAAGCATGTACTCATAACTGCTCCCGAAGCATATCAGCCTCGGTTTGTGGAAGCATTCCGTCGATATACCGGTCAAGGCATAAACCCTGTGTTTATGCCTTTTATCAGTACTGTACCCACTCTTGATTCTGCAGAATTAGGTACGTTCGTGAGCGAGTATCAGTCTTACGACTATGTCATCTGTTCCAGTCGTATGGCAGTAAGCGTATTGGCTAAGTCCGGTATCCGCTTTATGTCTGATGATGAACGAATAATATCCATAGGAAAGGATCAGGATGCTGTAAGGAGTATGCTTCATGTAGAACCAGCCTTGCATGATGCCGAACCGAGTATGATGGGTATCGTCGAGGCACTCAGATGTGTGGAAGGTGTATCGTCAAAGAAGATTGCCGTCTTACTTCCTACATTCGAAGATTTGCCAGTACCATCTACCATTACCAACTTCATGGCAGCCCTTGCCGACCTGAATACAAGCGTAACGCCAGTACATTGCTACCGTACATCAGCATTGGCAGAAGACGACTATTCTGCGGTTCTTGACACGCTGACAAGAGAGCGGACAGATGCCATCGCCCTCACGAGTGGTGGCGAGGCATACGTACTTGCGTGCCTGCTCCGCTTTGCCAAGTCTCATGACATGGATATAAACATCCCCGTTTATTCTTTCGGGCCTTATACAACCAAATGTGCATACGAGGCAGGACTAACCATAAGTGCCACATCCCCCCACTTCCATAGCTTTGACGACTACGTACAATTCTTGGTTGAGCAAGTGTAGTGCTTGCTCATTTATGGGAGTAAAGAGAAGTACTTCCGAAACTTGAGGAAGTTAGCATGGGTTATGTTTCCAAGTTGGGAAGATAACCGCCCCTGGAAAGTCTGATTTTTCTCATAAAGAACAAAAAAATATCGTTTGCTTGTGCGTATTCAACTTTTTTGCTTATTTTTGTGCAATATATCAAGGTTATCAGGTTTGATACCTGTCTGCGGTGAAGATGCTCAACACATTTCTCCAGAAACCTGATGACCTAAAACCTAAAAAATCAAAAACGAAACAAAAAAGCATAATAAATATATGAGAACACGTGTACTATTTATGGTTCTTGTCCTATTCGGACTGGGACATGTATTGCAAGTAAGGGCGGACGACTTCATGCAGAACAAGATGAACTATTCTGCCATGATTATGGGTGTGGACAAGATTCGTTTCACTCTCCCTACTCAGTACGACGGTAGCTTTAACGAAGGTATCAGCGAGGGACACATCTACCTTGTGGTGGATGGTGGCAGTCGTCAGAGTCTCTTCGACTGGAACTGCGTGGATTATAGTGAGCTGACGGATGACAAGGAGAGCGGAAAGTGTAATATACACGCCTATCAGGGCGGTACGTTCCAGCTTGTCGGCAAGGTGAAGAACGGTTATAAGTCATTCACGAGCGAGAGTAATACCGTGAGTTACACGTTGGGCTACAATGATGATAATGACGACCATTTCACCACTACCGTGGATTGGGTTGTGCCACGCTCACTGAGAGGTCACTCGCTGAAGATTGAGATGTGGGTACATATCGAGGATCGTGACCGCAACTGGTATATTCCTGTTGACAACAAGAATAAGTCTTCGTTCCATACCCTTGCGGAATGGAACTGTCCTGATGCACCAGAGGTGTCCATCAGTCTCGGTGAACCTATGCTTGCTTTTGACACGGAGCATGTCAATCAACAGATGCTCACATATAGCGTGACGGCACGTAGTGTCAAGTGGGCTAAGCTGCACTACAAGGATGCCCTGACCGGTCAGGACTTCTCACAGGACCTACCGACAAACAGTCTCGTAGGTATTGCCTACATACCTGCCGACCGTCCGTGGAAGGACATATATGTGGAGGCTCGCGTAATCGATACCGAAGGAAAAGAGGTGAATGAGAATGTCAGGTCTGAGCACACCACGACCAGGATGATTCACTATCCTGACGGACTGCGTGTGAAATATGACCCGGAAGGTAATGCCCTGCTTAGTTGGAGTATATCCAATGCGGATATGGAGGACATAACGGATGGCGACTACTTTGAGATTCAGCGTAACACAACGGGGTCAACCTTGCGTACCGACCCTAACTGGTTCACGGTGTCTGCATCGGTGAGATACGAACAGGGTAAACAGGATTATACCTTCAAGGATGAGACTGTGCTGAACCAGTATGCCGGCTACCCTATTGCCTATCGCATACGCCGTGTCTATACAAGTATGTGGCAGTGGACAGACAATTCCGGATTTGCCGTCTATCAGATTCCAGATATCATGTCGTTGCCAAGCATAAGCAATGCTACGGTGAACAGGACGGATGCATGGAACGATGAACAGCACGTGGTGAATATCACGTTCGACAACAGTTCGAATGTCAAGTCCATTCAGGGACGTTTCGTCATAAGCAACCAGAATCAGCTGAAGCAGTTTGAGGAACACAATACGGACTATTCGAAGGCTCTATTCTGCATCGGTAGCATAGAAGACTGGGAACGTGTGTGCAAGATGGTGAGTCAGGGACACACCAACCTGCATGTCTTCATGACTAATGATGTCAGCCTTGGTGCCACGGCCACATCAAGCAGTCAGGCAAAGATAGGTACTAAGG
>R24__coassemble_748_pt1 | contig 20276 bp, 16 predicted proteins | sample R24__metabat2_low_PE_026 | metagenome-assembled genome bin R24
TTAAGACAAACGTCCTCGCATATGCCACAACCTGTACACAATTTATTGCTATAGGTATAGTTTACATTCATATCATCCCTTTTTGTTTCGCCTATATGCCTTAACCTTTTCTACCAGTTTTTTCGGAACAAACAAAGATAATATATACATTGTCAACAATATGCCATGATAACGTATTGTGTTTACCACACCATAGTTTCTTACCACATAAAAGAACCACTTTAATCCCTTAAAGAAACTTAGGTTAGAAAAGAATATTCCATGAAAATATCCAAATGTTATTCCAACGAAAAGTGTTCCATTCATTTGTTTTCTCTTCTCCTTAAATGCATAAAACAACAAAGGACAAGATACTATAAGATCTTCATAACTCCAAGCAGGAATTACCGATGAAGGCTTTAAATCTACGATAGAAGTTTCCGTAAAGAGACAAACAGCATCGTCATTTGCCTCCAAATATTTCAGCAAGAAAATGTTCTGTCCATTCTTAGTAGAAAGGTATCTATAGTAATAGAAAAGATAATCGTGCATCTTTTCCATATTATAAATACTTGTTGACATAAACGTTAATCTACTGTATACCGAAAAGATTTTTCTACGCTTACACAATTTTGCAACATCCATAAACCCATGTGTTTCTTGAGCATATGGAGAATTGAACTTGAAGAATGCAAAATCTGGATATTTCTTAATGTGTGCTAAAACTACCTCAACTGCATCTTCTCTAATATAATCATCATCACCTAACGTCCAGCACCATTTGGTATCGCAATTATATAATACGCCAGCAATATTAGCATCACCTCCAATGTTGGCTTTGTTCTGTTTTATTGTAAAATGTTTTTTTTCTTCGTCCGTAAACAATGAAGAAACCGGAACAGGACTACAGTTATCATATACAACCAGCGCAATTTCATCAGTCAACTGCGGAAGAAGAATTCTTACAGTTTGCTGTATTTGCTCTGGCCTTTTATATGTAGGAATACCAATGGTTAATATTGGATTGCTCATATGTATATCAATTATTATCTTCAAACGTTATATTTTGTCAATATTATGACAACTACTTTGTGTATTTAGCCAAAATATCAATATATTTAGTACCGTACTTCAAATCCGGTTCCATATAGTTACCTTCTCCCCACTCATTCCAAGACTTCAACATGATGAATTTGTTGTTCTTTTTAAGCGTGTTTCCAACAACCTTTTTACACATCTCATCCCACAACTCTGGAGTGGTATTGTAAAACATCGTTCCATTGTAGCCGCTTCTTGGAGTATGATCCCAATTAGGAATTATAGTTGGAATAAAATCCTCACGCTCACAATCATCGTACCAAATCTTATCCACAACTTCGCGATAATCTATCATGATAGGACGCTTACGTAATTTTCCGATAATACGCTCTATGAAACGATAGCCTTTCATATAAGTTCCCTTATAAAAATAAGAAGATATATACAAATTATTCACAGAAGTGGCATCAAACTTTCCTGGACAAGCATTTAACTCATCCATATTTTTTGCCAAGCCAACAAAATAAAAAGAATCTGCGACTCCTGCTTCTTTTATCAAACGATTCCACTGATCCATAAAACCTTGTATGTCAGGGAAATTTTTCAAGCCATAAAGTAGGAAAAATGGACGTCCATCAACCTTGATATATCTTGGGTCTTTGAATGCCTTCAGATACTGATTGAAATGATTCAAGTTGTCCTCTTCTCCTGGAAATTCCTGCTGAATAAGCCATTGTCCAGAGTTGCTATCCTTATTCCAGGTCTTTGCCATCCATCCCTCGGCTGCCCATCCTAAACAAAAAGGAAAATCAGGCTTGCCTGTCTCCAATGCACGTTTGAAAGGCATATCCAGCAACTCCTTTCCGTTGCCAAACCAATAATGCCAATAACAGAAACCATAAACACCAGCACGCTTAGCCAACTCAGCCTGCAGCTCGGCAACTTCTGGCAATCGAAGATCGTAATAACCTAAATCAGCAGGCACTTTCGGCTGATAGTGTCCCTTGAACAATGGACGAGTTTTTCCTACATTTGTCCATTCTGTAAATCCTTTACCCCACCATTCATTATTTTCTGGGAATGGATAATACTGAGGCAAATAATATGCTATAACTTTTGGTTTATTCTGTTCCATTTATTAGTTCTTACAATTATTTGATTTTATTATTATAATTATTACTCGCAATATTTCGCATACACAGAATCAATCTTCCTGACATAAGCATCGATGTCTTCATTTTTCATATTATTTATCATTTCCGTCTGCTCCTTGCCGTTTAATCCATTAGCATTAAAAGCACCTTCAAACTTATAGCTATATGCTGTTCCAAAAACCGGCACACCTGTGTATATTGCAGCAAAATTTGCATGCATACGAGCACCAATGAAAAATGTCATACGACTTATAACATACTTAACCTGTGGAGATGTCATATCCTTATCAACAAGCACAACATTCGACTTGTCAGACAAACGCGCATAAGCCTCGCGACAAGCTAACATGTCATCATTATCATTAGGTTTGTTGTATGTATATGAATGTGGTATTAGATATATAGTACATCCTTTCTTTCTGAAATTCTCAATTATCTTAGAAACCAGTTTTGGATATGAATCAAACTGTCCTTCTAGTCCTTTAAATCTATTGCCATATGCAAGACCACTGACATTCAGTCCGACAGCCTTTTCTTTAATCTCAATATCCCAAGGCTCAGGCTTCATAAAAAATGATATATCCTTTGTCAATGTATATTTAATCCCCAACTTTTCGAGTTCTGGAATGAACTTTTCATCACGAACATACACTTCCCTGGCATAACGCATTATTTTTACGGCCAAATCATAGTTCTGCTTCTTCTTGAACGGGCCTATGGTTTGTGGAAGCATCACAAGCGGAACATTTGCCTTTGAGAGTAGAAAGGTCTGACGCATTCTTTCTAAAAAAGTTTCATCCCCGTAGATATCAGAAAAGCCATCGCCACCATAATCTGCAGCTTCCAAAGCTATTTTATTAACAGTACGTCCAAATGGAGTGAAAGGCAAAATAATCCCAAACTTTTTAATGAGCATTTTCTCTAAAGAGAAGATAGGTATTTCCTTATGCACATACTGCTTGCCGTTTATAGTTACTATTTCTGATTGAGTCAACAAATTTTTTAATTTGAAAGGATTATTGAAAGAATGATAGCGTATAATCTCCATACCGTCTTTCAGCAAACCTTTATTCTCCAAAAATGATACAGTTCCATAAGTCAACGCAGCATTACCTCTATTTGCCGAACGTATATTGAATCCAGATATATTTATATATTTTTTCATAATACCCAACTTCTATATTTATATTGATTTTATTTGTTAGTCCTTAAAATATAGTCTTTAAAATTCTTTTTTGAAGAAACAACAAAAAGACCACGTTTTATCCAAACATGAAGTTTCATCAACCACAAAGTTTTCGAAAACAAACTGACATAAAGTCCACAAGATACAAGCCTTGTAATATTGTTCAAAAACGCCTGCTGGTCAGAATTTCTTTTTACTTTTTCAATATTATTCTTCTGAGCAATGTAATATGAATTATAATCAGATTTAATGCACTCTATTAGATTTAAATCCTGCATCTTTGATATAACATCCATTCCTTGCTCAGTATTAATAACAAATAAAGTATTACCGATCTTATCGTTCAATTTATAATTCTTCAACCAAGGGTCTGCAATTGAAATATCAGCCTTATAGCTTGTATCTAATTTACAATAATAACAGCGCTTCGGACGATATAAACCAGACTTGTGAATAATACTCCATGGCTCAGTATAATTGTCACGATAAATAAAATTTCCATTTTTCAACCATATCTGAATACCACTGGGCCATCCATTCCCCCGGTACTGCATATTCGCCACATCTTCCTTCTTTATTCCCAAGAACTCATAATAACGCCATGTTCCCTCAATGGTTGTCTGACCTGAGCAACAAAACGAAATTATAAATGCTTGTATGCCATTTTTTTTAAATAACTGCTTCAACGCAGATACCTGACATGGAGGACAAGTAACAACTATTCCCGAACGAATATTATTTATATTATCTTTTACAAACTCAAAAATGTCAACATCTTGATATATACTTCCACATACATTGATATCATCAGATGTATAAATCATTTTTGGCTCATACATACATTTATTGCTATTAAATACGAACGTAACACTAGTACCAAAATCATCAAGTGATAAAAGATACTTTTGTAAAGCAGTACCTATTCCACCAGAACTCGCCTTATAACGCAAATTCTGCTCACTCGCATACCCTATATAATAACCTAAAACTTTATTTTGTTTTAAATCCATATTTCAGCTATAAATATCCAAGTAACCGCATTTTCTGTCCTTCAGGTCTCATGGGATAAGTCAGACTGCTCGCTCTTCACTATTTTCAATAACTTAGGACTTGTGCAGGCAATCTATTCAATGTTTAATCTTCTCGCCATCTCCCACCTAATAAGGTGGCTATCACAAAAACTAGCGTTTCATAAAAAGTAGTTTATGACAAATACCGCTTATATTTTTTGCTGATAATCAATGTGAATTATTCAAATATTCTTAGGATCTATTCTTGTCGTTTACAATAATTCTTCAATCTAACATTCGTTCCTCGCCTATATCAAAGTCTACAAATATTAGATACACAAAACATCAAACGTTTAGAACTGTTTACATCACAGTGAAAGTATATTTTTCTGAAATTTCCTATCCCTATTCACGTTTGAAAAATCCCTTGACACGATTAAACAAAAAGGTTCTTTCTGTTTCTTGAAATGCCAATGTCAATGCTAACACGACCACAACAGTCATTGAAAGCAATAAAATTGTCAACAACTCAAAATAGCGATTTTCGATTGGAACATTATATTTGAACAAAAATACTAATCCAACTGACAGTATTATAACAACAAATGATCTCATTACAGATTCTTTGAAAAAATATTTAGGAGAGAAAGCGGGTATAATATTTTTTAATAAATGTAAACGTACAAACAACGCTATAACAACAGCCAATATAGTAGTAATATAGCCATATTCGGGTCCTAAACCTATCTTAAAAAGTACATAACACAACGCGAAGCAACAGAAATAGATACTTCCCATCACTATCTGATATATTTTAATATTACCAGAGGCCAACATTCCTATATAAAGAGTGTGTGATAATGCCTGAAAAATTGAATAAATGATTGTAAGCCTCAAGAAAAGCGGCAAAAAAGGCGGAACCTCAACAAGCCATATTCCCAAAATATTTTCAGATTCGACAAAAAACGTAAGAACTATAAACCAATATAAAAGAGCCGCATATTTTGCCCCTCTTGCCATTAGTTTGTTCATATACTCTAAATCACCAGCAGAATAACTCTTTGTTATTTGAGGATTCATAGCCGTCATAAAATTCGTAATAAACGAATTAACTGCTTGGTTTACCTGCTCAGCAAGACCACGCGCTGCATTTAGTGCAACTCCGAAGAATATATTAATTAAAATATTTATACCATGAGTACTCAGTATTGCTGCTGTGCTCCCTATAAAGTTCCAACCAGAAAAGCTCAACAAATCTTTAAACAAAGGCTTATCATAAACAAAGTGAAATTTACATTCTTCAAAATTACGTGAACAATATATGCCATATATCAAACGTAAAGACACAGCTATCATTAGCATCAATATTGCATAAACAATCAGTTTATCAAAACCGATGACAGGTAATAATGACACAACCGCAAGTTTAGCAATCACCTCATAAATACTAATATACGCAAACACATTCATTCTTTCATGAGCAATAATAGTAGCATTATAAGGAATACTAATAAGGTTAACACAAAAGACAAGAACGCTACACTGGAATACCCAATTGGCAGCCACAATTCTTTCAGGATTTATATTTAACCGAGAATTTAGAAACCAAAGACCTATTGTTTCGAATAGAATAAAAACAAAAAAAGCAAACAATAAATGAATAGATACTGTGCCACAAAACAATCTTTCCATTTGAGGATGTTCCTTCCCCATCTCATAAGAAATAAACCTCTGACTTGCATGAACAAGCGAAGAACTAAGGATTGAAAACATCGTGACAAAGCCACCGATAACATTATAAACACCATAATCATCAACACCAAGAGTCTGCAATACAACACGACTCGTATATACACCAATAAACATTACCACAATAGACCTAATGTATAGGAATAGTGTATTTTTTGCTATTTGCTTTGTATTTCGTATCATGTAACGATTTATCTTACTTCATGCTATTAAAAATATTCAACTACAATTATAGACATTTCCCCAAGGCTAACTTAAGGAAAAAGAGTTTGCTTATTTGTATAAATCTCCCCAATCATCATTACATAAAATATCATAAAATTTATTAGGAAACCACATTCTCCTGTCACACAAGAATATGAAATGTAAAAAACGAATAAAGCATTTAAAACACTTCTTTGAGTTATATTTCCACAAATTTTTTTATTATAACGAAACAAAATAAATGCCATATAGGCCCATAAAAAAAAGCCCAACAAGCCACTATCACACAATATTATAAAAATTAAGCTTTCAAAACATAGAATTACAGGATGATATCCCCTTACATAAAAATCATACTTATGCCATTCAAATCCCTTACCTTGAATAAAACAATTTTTCACCTCATCAAAGCACCCATTCAACTGTTGCATTCTTTGTTCAATAGACGAGCCACGCACTTCAGAACTTGAACTTTCATAACTCACCATTGAAGAAAAATAGCCCATCAAATCAGGAATACTTTTTATTATTAACCATAAAATCAAAAAGAATACTATCGATAAAAAAATTTTTTTGAATTGACGAACTTGCAATAAATAAAAAATAAAAGTAACAAAAAAACCACCTAAAACAGAACGGATTCCACATGTTACAAAACTGACTCCAATAAGTAAAATAAGCGATAACAAAAAAAACTTCATTTTGTCAGTGCCTGTGTACTTTATATAGAGATTATATACATATATCATTGCTACCCCTAAAAAGAAGCCAAATCTCATAGGGTGAGTAAAAACAGAAGATATTCTTCCAAATAAGCGTCCACCACCATCAGCTAACGCATATTCATCATCAAACGTCGAACCATTTGCTATCGAAATTAGACCAATATATGGGTTATTTCCAGGAATAGCGGCTAATAATAAGCCATACAAAACGACCAAAGAAATACAAATCAATAATACTTTCTTGTATAAGAAAAAAGACTTATAATCAACTTTTATCTGATTCCACAGAATAAAAGGAAAAAGTTGTGTTATAAAAATTTTTTTTCGCCACGTGCTAATTTCAAAACTAAACGGCGTATCTGTCTGAAACAACATCAGTAACAAAGACACAGAAAAATATATAATAAAAGGTAAAAATGGTGTATAATCAATTGTGTATTTTTTAGTCTTAAACGTATAAATGAAACATAAAAGCAGCAGTGTATTTATCAAATTCCATTGGAAATTGAAACCCCAAAAATTAATGTTCATATAAGGAACTAAAATAAGGTATGCTAAATAGAATGCCAAACCTATCCTAAATTTAAAGAGTAGGAAGAAAACAATTAGCAATACCCAAAATCCTTGAATAAATTGAACCATCTGAAATTATATTTTTTAGACAATGAATATTATATATTGTCTAATAAGTATTAATTCGAATAATCTAAAAATAAATTATTGATTTAAGTTAAAATAGCTCTCATGTTTGACAGTAATTAGAGTATCAAATTAAAGTTTTACATTATAGCCATCCACAACCACACATATACACAAAGGGGACACCAAAGTATCAACTTATACGATGGGAACAATAATATTAAAATAAGGGAAGTATGTTCTTTTCACGTACTTATTAAAAGCGACATAATAAAAAAACATCACCTCTAGTTATTCTTATTATGCAAAAATACAGAGAAAAAATGACAAAAACAAAAAAAACTCCGAATTTTTACCACAAGGCAAGACTGGAAAATTTATTCAATATTCAAAAAAAAGAACTTACTCGTTTTTGTGTCATAAGCAATTTTTTGCTTATGACACAAAAATATTATTTGTCATGCATAAGAATACGTTCGATATTAAATCTTGGACGATCCTTAACTTCGACATAAATCTTGCCGATATACTCGCCCACTATTCCCAATCCAAGGAGAATACCGCCCGAACAGAACCATATAGAAATCATCAGAGATGTCCAGCCCTGCACTACATGTCCCATGAACAGTGAATACATCACAAAACAAAAAATGCCAAATGCTATAATCAAGAATATTATTCCAAAATACAGCACAAAATGAACTGGCTTGACTGAGAAACTAGTGATGCCGTCGAAGGCAAAGCTTATCATTTTCTTGAGCGGATACTTGCTCTCGCCGGCAAAGCGCTCTGCCCTGTCGTAATAAACGCAATCGGTCTTGTAACCGATGGTTGGAACCATTCCGCGAAGGAAAAGATTGCGCTCTCTGTAAAGCAAAAGCTGCCGTAATGCTCTCTGACTCATCAGACGGTAGTCGGCATGGTTGTAGACCGATTTCACACCCATCGACTTCATTACAGAATAGAAGCCCAACGCCGTAGTGCGCTTGAACCACGTATCTGTCTTTCTGCTCTGACGAACACCGTAAACGATGTCGCAGCCGTCATAATACTTCACAACCATCTCGCGGATGGCATTCACATCATCCTGAAGGTCAGCATCGATAGAGATTGCCATGTCGCAGTTTTCAACGGCACTTGACAGACCAGCAACGAGGGCATTCTGATGACCGACGTTTCCTGCCAGATTAACTCCGTTTACATACTTGTTCGACTCGTGCAACTCGCAGATAATGTTCCATGTATTGTCGGTGCTTCCATCGTTTACATACAGAATGTAACTGTTTGCCGAAACGAGTTCGTCCTTAACCAAAGCATCCAGCACTTGTGTAAGGCGCGAGGTGGTTTCGTGAAGCACAAGTTCTTCCTTATAGCATGGTACAACTATTGCTAATCTATGTTTATCCATTGTTTTTCTGCAACATTTTCATAAAATAAAGATTTTACAAAGATAGTGAACAAATCTGTTTTATGTGACATAAACAGAAAAAATAATTCACTTTCGTTTAAATCCTTTTCGGATACGACGCACGAAATGCTTGCGCTTAGACGGAGCGAATACCCTTTTTTCCTTTTTACGGAAAGGGTCATGATATATGCCAGCCAATTGCTTGCCAAAATAATACAAAAACTGAACGTCGCTAACAAATAGCGCCGGAACAAACGCTTTGGCTCTTTAAAGAAGCGGTAAAGCCACTCCATTGCGTATTTTCTCCATCTTTCTGGTGCACGTTTCAGAGTGCCAGCCTCAAAATCGATAGTGGCTCCGAGTGCCATGAAGAGTTTTACATTTGGCATACTGTCGCGATACCTTATTATCCACTTCTCCTGCTTTGGAGCTCCAACACATACAAGAAGTACATTAGCACCACTCTCGTTTACGATTCGCACCAAATCCTTGCATTCCTCCTCATTCTTCTCAAAGCCGAATGAAGGAGAATGCGCTCCGACCACAATCTCTCTCCCTACTCTCTTGTTGATACGTTCCATTGCCTTGGCAGCAATGCCCTCTTTTGCTCCTAGCAGAAATATCTTACACTCCTCATCATCCTTATGATACATATAATAAGATGTGAAGAAACTAGAACCAGGGATTACTTCCCTGACAGAGCGTCTGAGCAAGCGACTAAACAGACCAAGAATCTTGCTGTCACACACCACCCACTCCGACTTTTTGTACACATCGTAGAAATCCTTGTCTTTCTGAAGTTTTACCATGTGATCAATGTTCGGAGTGACAAGAACACCCTCTTCAAGATTTTCCAAAAGTTCCCGTCTAGTTATATTCTGAATATCAACATTTAAGATTTTTACAGTCTTCATCAGAATTATAGTATTATTGTTCAAATTATATTTAGTCCGCCAACACTTGTTTATATATATTCTCCAAGTTGTGGAATACTTTTTCAGGGAAAAATGCCTGTACTACATTATAAGCGCACTCTCCATGCTTTCTGATTGCAGGCTGATTCTCTACATAAAACTTTATTGCACCAGCAATAGCATTTATGTCTCCAGGCTGTACAATAATGCCGTTCTCGTCATTTTTAACAATCTCTGGAATCCCACCGACTGGAGTTGAAATAACAGGATGCCCGTATGCCATAGCCTCTAGAATTGCAATAGGCAACCCTTCGTTGTACGACGGTAGAATATATACATCCTCCCAGTTCAGGCAATCGATTTTTCTTTGCCCCTTAATCCAACCTTCGTACGACACAAAAGACTCCAGGCCATTTTTTCGAATATATGATTTGATGTCTCCGTCCACCTCGTTGCCTCCAATCCGAAGGATTAGTTTATCTGCAAAATAAGCCTTGTTATCAGCAACGGCATTTAACAAATCAAAAACTCCCTTACGATTACTTATTTCTCCTAGATACAAAAGATGGAGTCTGCCATCATTTGTTTTTTTGTAAGAACAATGTTGAGGAGGAGAAACGATATTGTTAAGCACATGAATCTTATCCTTCTCCATCCCTATTGATGAAAAGAAATCCTTCCACGACTGTGACAAGACAATCAGGCAGTCACACATCCTAAGAGTTGCCACAATGTCCTGCTTGTGAGATGCCCCTTCGTAATACTCAACAAAATCAGCGGCATGTTCGTGCAGAATTACCTTTTTTCCGTACTTTTTAGCCATGTGGATAAACATTCGGCATCTGTCGAACGAGGCATTTGCAGCCCCGTGAATGTGAACAATACTTATGCGCTTGTCGAACTTCAGTAGCAACCATGTTCTGACCAAAGCCTGCACTGCATAACACAATTTCACAAACTTACTGCCAAGTTTCCATGTAGGAATGAATCGCATATTCTCGATATATTTGTCATACGAAACAAGAACCGCCGTCATTCCGCCTTTTGTCTTTTTTGATACTCCCAAAAAGAGTACCCGTGAAGAAATATCATTATGGATATAAAACATTTTTAAGAGAATCTATATTGTCGTTACATTCAGATATTCCATATATGTTTTCTCGTTTTTGCGCAAAATCTCATCTATTCTTTCCTCATCAAATACATTCTTTACGTCCTGAAAACTTTGCCACACATCAGACAATCCTTCCTCCGAATCCAAAACACCTAAGAAGGCTTGCGGGTATAATCCGAAATCCTTTAACAATGAAACGTGCTTGCTCTCACCATATTCTGTCATAAATTCCTTACCCGACTTTACATAAATCAACGCAGGAGTGTGGTTCTTCATACAGAACACGCCGTCGTGGAAACGATGAGTTATAACAAAAGACACATATTTATATAATCCGACTTGCTCCAAAGGCGACATATCAATAAGGACAATGTCGCTCCAAGACACGCCACGGTTTGTTACCATCGTATAGCCTCGCCTCTTCAAGTCTTTCGCCACATCATCAAGCCAATAATCATCGCTGAAGAACTGTACGAATACCGATTTTTCTGGTATCGAAACGCCCTTGTTGCTTAAATAGGAATCTATATATGAATAGTCAATCTGATAAGTAAATGTCGGATCGGGGATGTATTCAATCTTCTTGTCATCATCAAGTACACGCTTGAAAAGTGCCATCGTAACGCGATCTCTCACTCCAACATGAGCGAATTGGCCGGCTGCTATCTTCAAGTCATTTTGCTGTTTTTTTGACAATTTATCAAAGACAACATTTTTTGCAGACGCGGCAATAAGTACTTTCTTTGCATTTACATCTTTCAGCCAATATGCAGAAATGCCATCATAGTCGCTTGGCACATGATCTAACTCAAGCAAAGTGTCGGCTCCGACATAGATGACATCATAATGACGAGAATTTATGTAATTCAAAGCAGCCTCAACATTATTTATAATAATATCATTAGCAACCTGCAACTGCTGTGCCGTAAAATCACGATATTTCTTAAATCGCTTGATATCGTAAAAGATGTTTTTCAACGAATAGGTCTTATAAGGCTTTCTTCTCGGTTTAAAACCATGAAACGGAATTATCTCGACCTCATCGTTTGGATATGCCTTCTGCAAAGCCTGAAAAGTGGCAAACGCCTGCATGCTCGTACCACAATTCAAGTCGCCGTAATATGTTAATAAGCCTACTTTCATGTTTATCAATATTTATTTTTCAGATAGATGCCTGATGATATTGTTCAGCCTTATCCTTATGTAAACATTTACCATCTTTCTATATATACAATTATATGCCTTCAGTAAGATGAAGATTGGATTTTTGGAACTGCATCCATACATACCACAGAGTGTTTTGTATGATAGATGCTTAAAATTCCATGCCAACAAGATTCTTGGCAAACGAAAATTATTCATTGTTTTGCCTACAACACAACGATAATTGTATCTTATGAAATTCCAATCTGTTGTTCTCTTTGTAATATCCTGCGTATTCTGCAATAATTCGTCTCCTTTGGGAGTATGAACAATAGCAACCGACTTCTGCTTTTTCTCGGTCTTGGCGGCCTCCCATAAATCTCCTATCGTGATATCCGACAGACGCTCCACTCCACAGAAACGGCAATCTCCGCAACTGTAACGATTTGTCAGCCCAGAAAAGAAGCCCATAAGAGGCAGATTATTATATGACAAATTCTCAATTTCATCATGTTGATTCTTGCATAAAAGGGTATATTTACCTTTTTTTCTGAAACCTACGACTTGCTTGAATCTCCTTTCATTTTCCAAGTACTTTCCTAACAGAAAAGATGATGGAACACCGCCACATATCATATCAACAATATACAACAGATTGCGATTCTTGTTGTTGCTAAAGTAAGAATACATTGCAGCCCCCTGACATCCCATTCCACAAAACAAGACTTTCTTTCCCTGCTTCAGCAAAGAAGATATTTCTTTATACGCTCCTTCAAGCGAGCTCTGCAGATACTTAGAGCCCTGCATTCGGGAAATATCGCCCAAGTCATTGCTTACTATATGTTTTACAGAGTTTGAATCAAAAACTGCTCCACATACATATCCACCATCGCTTATGAACTGGGTGGCAATAGCCGCAAAAGCTCCACCAGATGTGGATTTTGCATACAAATCATCGTTTGTGCAAATAACAGAATACGGTTGTGAGTGACTTACGACATTTGAAGAATATTCTATTCCGTTCATCACCGGGCACACTTTCTCGCATTTGTGACAGGATATACATTTTTTGCTATCCTTAGCCACATACAAATGCCCGTCTTCAGCAGTATAAACCGAAAGAGCGTTATGGCAGCAAGAATCAACACATGCACAACAGCCCGTACAATGCCTCTCGTCCGCCAACATGAGCAAACTCATAGATTATCAATATAATGTTTATACTTGCTTATGATTGACTTTAAAGAAAAATTCTCGTCAACAAACTGCTGCTCGTTGCTTCTTATTTCGTCATAGACTATATTATGATTCTTTATTATCCACTCCATCTTCAAAGCAAGGGCGTTTTCGTCCTGACTCTTAAACAGGAAGCCTGTTTTTCCGTCTATGACAAACTCAGCGAACTGCTTGATATCCGAACAAAGAACAGGAAGGTTATAACGGAAAGCTACAGTAATTGCTCCGCTTTGGGCTATATCCTGATATGGCATGACGAAATAGTCGCTATCGCCAAACAAATTAGCCACGTTCTCGTTTGGAATTCTTCGGATATCCAATTCATATCTGTCTGGACATTCTATCAGTGGAGCATATTTTTCTTCCCAGTCGTTACAAGAACCAGCAATCTTCACGACAAAATTGTCGATGCCCTTATTATTAAGAATATTGACAGCCTTCAGCAACAAGTCAATACGCTTGTATCTGACAATATTTCCAAAGACCAAAAATCTTATCTTTTCGCTCTTTGTCCTTGCAACCGGCTCTCCATAATCTTTTAGTGCCAAATGCGCAACCAATACGTTCTTCCTGCGATATTTCCCAACCAGGGCATTATATTGGTTTACCGAAAATGTTTGGATATTCTTAAATGTAGAAAGCCATATATGTGTATAGAACTTAGCAAATCGCTCATTGCTTGCTCCCTTTGGGGTTACAACGTTATGACAAGCGGCAATGGTTTTCTTTTTCGGGAAAATCAATTTATAGAAGAATACTCCGAATGGCAAAGCGTACTCAGATGTATAGTATACATCCGGCTTAACTTTTCTTGCCTTCAGCATGAAATTAACGACAAAGAAAAGATTTTTAAGAGAACGTATCCGATGAATCTGCCACATATATGAAATATGCACGCTTTTGTTCTCTCCAAGTGTTTCTTCTATATATTTTTTTGTATTTTCTCCGTCTTTCGAATTTAAGATGACAAACCAATATATATCATAAACATTCTGCAACTCCTTTATTATCGGCAAATCAACATCTACATAGCATAATGGAGTTATCCACGAAATTTTTTTATTTTTCATCACATTTCAGTTTTTCGCATCACAAACTCTGTCCTTTCATTCGCTCTTCCAGCAAAGTAATCAATTTTTCAGAAATAACGGGGTGAACTTTTCGGCAGAAAAGGGCACCACTTTCAATTATCTCATCATATTCTTCTTCGTTTAAGGTTAAAGGAGAATGCTTACCTTTGCGACCAAGCACAACCTTTTTCCAATTTATATATCTTAGTGAATTGTCCGATACGATGTTCAGTTCCTCCATCGAATTATAAAGGAGCGTGAAGAATATCAACTCATCGCTACATGATGTATGATGAAATCTTTTGAAAAACGACGGATTACGCTCCTCTTCATTCAGCACGAATTCTGTTACGGTTCTGTGCCATGAGAACCACTGCCATCCGCCACACAAATTGGGAATGTCAGTTCTCCACCATATTCGCCTACTTATAAAATTCAAACCTCTTACCAATAAATCTACCAAATGTATATTTCTGTTCGGAATGTCGTTAAAGAACCAAGGTTTTACCCGTGAAGGATATTTATGCTTTATAAAATCTTTTCTGCATTCCTCAGAATCCATATACATATAAGAATAGCCATTGTGCTCAACGAAGAATTTGTCAAATTCCTCATTTCCCCTACATGGAAAATCCTGACCGCTTATAAGATGGCAATAGTCCATTCCATTTTTCGTTGCCAAGCGCAGAAGCCTCATGGTACATTCAACAAGAGTATAGCCACCATGAGCAACTTCCATACGTTCATCTCCTGTAAGAAAGAATACATTTTCCCGATTCGCGTATTTTTGCATAAAGCTACCTCCATCAACATCTTTTCGGTCTATATTGATGAAAAAGTAATGATTAGGACTTGACAATACATCAATTATCCTGCCAAGATGATCAAGATATGAATGAGCTATAATCAAGAAGCCATGTCTCAACATAATATATGTATTTTTATTTATTTGCGTAGATGTTTTTACTTCAACTGTTTTTGTGTAATCCACGTCTGAATCTTCCATATCCCAAGAACTGAGGCTTAATGAAATACTCTACAAGTTCAAAAAGCGTAGGCCATTTGTAGTTCACCTTCTTGTACGGAGTCATTTTCAGACATTTTATAAAATCCTTTCTATAAGGATGAACACATATCATCTCCCATGGCTTTGGTCTGTATGCAAAATGCACAACGGCAGGGTCGCTTATCGTTTCGTCAATATTCTCTTTGTATATCCTTGCTATGCGGTCGTCCTTTGACATAAAAGACTGATAAAAAAAGCCATTGGTACAATTCCAAGTGCATGGCAGAAGCTTCGTCTTGCCGCCACAAACCACATTCAGTACATCCTGATCGTGGTTTACGATTTTATCAGCATCCGTGTGCAAAAAGGCCATACATTTTTCATAGATTCCATCTCGCCGCCATTTCTCCAAATTTATGAGCAGAACGCCGGCATTAAAGTATCCCTGCGACTGCGGAATGTTAAGTCTGACGAACGAGCCATTGTTTATCGGAGCATCGTTGGTATGATAAACAGCTCCAAGATAATAGTCGGAAATATCCTCATCGAACAGAGGTTTTAGGCTATGTCTTACGACAATATCGCAGTCCAGATAAATCAATTTTTCTACCGTACTTGGCAAAAGCAGAGGCAGAAACAATCTGAAGTATGTCGATATTTTTATATGACTGACACCTTCGCCAGCATCCGGCATTGGAAAATCCTTGAACAAACCTTTATCTACATAAACAATCTTCAAGTTTCCGCCCATCTGGCGTGTCATCTCCGACAGTTTGTCTGAATTATTTTTGTCGAGGTCGTCTGACAGCAGAAAGAAACTTACGTTCTTGTCATTTCTGAGAACCGATGCTATCACCTCGGCTGCGAATGGAGCAAAATTATTATCGCAAGCTAAAGCTATATTCATATCATTCTACTTGAATAAAAATCTCGTTATTATTTGCATTATGCCTTGCATCACACAACAATTTCATAAACAATCCGGCAAAGAGCATTGTTACCTGCCAGGAAGCTTGTGGACGCGAAGAAAAAAGGAAAAATATTTCGAAAACCGTAAGCACAAACCCAAGGATTGCGTATTCCGAACGTTTTTGAGTAAAATATTCCTTCATGAAAAAATGCAACATTGACAAAAAGAAGAAAATGGCCATCAGGCTATATATCAAGCCATAGTCTATGGCAAGATAAAACTGATATCCTTCGGCACCAAACAATCCACCCATATATGCCATCTTTATTACTCCAGTCTCGGTTATAAGATTGTCGGTGAAACCAACTCCATGTCCAAAAAACGGCGCTGTAGAACCAATGGCAGCAGCAACCTCCCACTGAGATTCGCGCAACTCTACGGAACTTCCGCTCGTATTCTGTCCGCCAGTAAGAAAGATATCGATAACACTATTAACAGCTTTTCCAATCATGCTCGTTTCCGGAAGATTATCCATTGCTATGAAGAATATCGGAATGCCATAAAGCAGAATCTTCATCATCTTTGTCTTGCTATACAAAGCATAATAGACTGCCAGCGAAATTATAAGGATTACAAAAGGGGCTCGTGTTGCCGTGAAAAAAATAACCAACAGCAACAATGGAAGTAAGATACGCTTTACAAGCGACCTTTTCTCAAAATGATTTATCAGCAGAAAAAGAGCAACATTCTGAATTCCAAAAATATTAGGCGAAAAGACCGTACCTGTATTTCTGAAACTTCGTTCCGCTTCCGGGTCAAACGCATAAAAAACATCACTTTGAGTAAAACACGCAGATATATAGTTTTCATGCAATATCTGTATGGAAAACGCTATCAATATTAGTAGAACGGCCATACGTTCAAGAACGTGAATGGCTTTTTCCCAATCCCACTTTTGAGGACACAAAACAAAGCCTGCAAACACTATTGCAAAAGTACGAAGAAACTCCTGAATTTCAGCATACAATGACTGTCCGAAACCTTGCCAGTCGTAAAAAAGCGGATGAGCCAGATGAAACAAAAATATACAAAGAGTGATGCCCTTCAATGGATAGTCATTCCAAATCTGTTTTAAACTTTTTGTCCGCCACGCATCAAGCAGAACCAAAAAGCAATAAAAGAAACTGTTGTTTGGAACAATTTTTATACTAAGAAATGGGTGCAAGAAGGCAAATCCTGCAAACATCCACAAGAATTTTGTCTGCTTATCTTTTTTCGATAACAAAATTACCGATATGTAGATATGCAGACAAGCCTCAAATATGAATATAAGACTACCCATTTAAAGCAATGAATTCTCCAAGAAGTCGACAGACTTGTTTCTGTTTTTACTTAAGCAATCGTTTACCTTCGTCCAACAAATTGGAGCGATGTCGAAGACTGTTTCAGGATTCAGTCTGCCCTTTAAATCAACCATTTCGAGAACATCATTTATTCTCGATGCCGTTTTATTTTTTATGATGCTGAAAAACGGAACATTGAACAGCAGAGAGAATGCCGTGGCATGGAACGAATTAGTTACAACGAACGATGCCTTGCTGAACAGTTCTACAAACTCAGAAGGACCGGCATCAGTGATTCTGATATCGGCATAAGTTATCTTTGCATATTCCTCTACACTGACAATCTTCAGATTCTTTTCCTTTGCCACCGCCAGAGCACATTTCTTGATTTCTGCGTTCAGTGAACTTAAATTGTAGACAAGAAGATAGTCCTTAAAATCATATTTGTGCGATGCAACCTCAAGCCACTGCTTTTTATCCAACAAGAATACCGGATCAAGAACTTGAATTGCATTCTTGATTCCAAGATCGTCCAAAATTGCAAGGCCAGTCTTTTCACGGACAGAGATGCTGCTGAACTTTTCCAACTGCTCCTTGATCCTCGGCTTATCAATATCCTCTAACTTGGACAGCCCGAAGCTTGCAGCATAAGAAATGCGCTTTCCGTCGGCAAACATCAGAAAGAATGACGCATCGCGCCCGTTTTGGAATGAGGTATTCCAAATCTGGTCGCTTCCAGCAATAAAGACATCGGCCTTAAAGTCTGCATTCTGCAACTCACCGAATGTCTTAAAGTGTCTGTCAGTTAACTTCAAGAAATTATCCTTAAAACTGTCGAAAGCCTTTTTTCGTCCCCACTTGCTGCAAATAAAGCAAATTTGCCGCCTGCTTTCAGACATTTTATATAGCGTATCCACAAATGGAATTCTGCCTCTGAACTTGTATAGTTTTGAAACTGCCGGCATATTATAGGTGCTCCACTTTAACTTGTAAGACTTATCCATATACTCGGGCAGATAATCTATAATCTCGACATCATGATTCTGGCACGCAAGATAATGTTGCAATGCATAGGCCTGCAAAGATGCTCCATAATTATAGACATCGTGGCAAGTTATTGTGTAAATTTTCATTTGCTGATTTTTAGTATTCTTAGAATTTTTCTGAATCGGCATTTCCATTTCTTTCTTAAAAAATCTCTTTTGACATACTTATAGGCATCTTTTATATCCCTCTGCGGATTTAAGAGAGAGTTAAGCACAACGTTAAAATGACGCGAACGCTTTGCACAAGCCTTCATCTGAAACTCAGCCACAACATCAAACGGATGCTCTACCAACTCACAGTTACACTGTTTCAGCAGTTCATTACCTTTCGGAGTAAAAGTAACAACTGCACTGACCCCATCCTTATTGTCCCTATAAGTCCTGCCCCACAAGTCGCCAATACGGATATCGGCAGAGGAATTCTTGTACTTGTACTTACAATTATCGTAGCATTGTTTTCCCAAGCAACAGTCGGAAAGAAAGAAACCATAAAACATGTCACCTTTTGACATCTGTGAGTTGAAAAAGCCTCTTTCACCCTTTACCAACAAATTATAACTATCATGCCAATCAACAGAAGTACCATGCATTTCTCCACCTAAGCCCATTGCCCATGAATCGTGCCAGCCATTCCGTTTGTTACGCCATGATGCGTATGTTATCTTGCCAACCTTCTTTTCTGCCCACTTTATATATTTCTGCCAAACATGCATTGAAGGCACACCGTGACAGAAAAAATCGAGAAGGACAAAGTTTTCCTCACAACGGAACTTCTGGATATATCGGCGGAAAGAGTCTATCTGGCAAGGCGTTCCTGTAACCAGATACTTCTCCTTTCGGTTTATTGCCTTGAAACCATCAACCGTATAACTCTGAATATACTTGCTGCCAGCACTTTGAACAAGTTCTCTTATATCTGATGCTATATAATGTTCTGCACGATTGTTGTCAGCATTGTATCTTACTCCACAAACCTTGTAACCGCGATTAAGAAGAAGTGCACCAACCTCAAAACCTACACCTCCAGATGAGCACCTTCTGCGAACTAACTTGTCGTTGCTCCATGCTGCATACGATTGCATACCAACATCTTTCAACGACAAATCGTCATGCAGATATGCACAAACCTCGGTACACAGACCACAGTCTGTACACTTACTCTCATCTGAAATATACGGCTCGTAGAAACCTTCGTTATTAAGTTTTATCTCAATAACATTTCGAGCACATGCGGTTGCACACACACCGCAACCGTAACAGTTGTGAACTTCCTTTATATTCATTACTTCTTGATCTATAGTATTTAGTAGCCTTTTCGACCAAACATAAATGCTAATAAATTCTCTATATAATACTTTAAAATAAGGAAAATCAATTTTCTCCTTCTTCCAAACGCCAGAAA
>R24__coassemble_779_pt1 | contig 19752 bp, 9 predicted proteins | sample R24__metabat2_low_PE_026 | metagenome-assembled genome bin R24
CGTTAGTCCTGCGAGAAAATTATACAATTATGAAGAATATCTACTTCTTGAGTGACGCACACCTAGGTTGTCGTGCCATAGCTCACAAAAGAACTCATGAGCGACGCCTCGTCAACTTTCTCGACAAGATAAAGGACAAGGCGGAAGCCATCTATTTGCTTGGCGACATGTTCGACTTTTGGTTTGAATACAAGCAGGTAGTGCCAAAAGGATATACACGTTTTCTCGGCAAGCTGTCCGAGCTTACGGACATGGGCGTGGAAATTCACTACTTCACGGGCAACCACGACCAGTGGATGAATGACTACCTCGTGAATGAGTGCGGTGTGATTCTGCACAAGGAAGAGTGCGTATGTGAGATAAGGGGCAAGGTGTTCTTCCTCGCACATGGCGATGGTCTTGACTATCGCGACCACAATTGGAGAACACAGATCCTGTTCAGTATATTTAAGAGTAACACGTTACGTGCACTGACACGCAAACTCATACACCCTGACTTCCTGTATGACTTCGGACTCAACTGGGCAAAGCACAGCAGGACAAAGCGCAAGGGTGGCAACATGGACGAGCGTCAGGACTTTGACAACACCACAAAATTAGTAGGTTACGAGAGTGCTGACACCAACGGTGAGGAACCTTACAAGGGAGAGGACAAGGAAGGACTCGTACTCTTTGCAAAGGACTATCTCAAGACGCATCCAGACATCAACTATTTCATCTTCGGTCACCGTCACATTGAGCTTGACCTTATCTTTGGTGAGAACTCACGTCTCATCCTTCTCGGAGAGTGGATGACTCTATTCACCTATGCCGTATTCAATGGCGAGACAATGATTGTAGATAACTTCATCGAAGGAGAAACAGAAGTATAGAATGTCAGATTTATGTAAAAACAGGGTGTATGGACCACTTTGAGTTTTCCTCAAAAAAAATACCCATTTCTTTTCCAAGAATTCTCCCTGTGTTGAATGTTTTCTTTAGCTTCAAAAAACAATTTGTTTTGAATATATTATGAAACAGAAATCAAGCATTATTATTAGGGTAATCATCCTTAGTCTCATGACTGCCTTCAGTTCATGTGAAGACAAAAACAACGATTTGATGGAATACACAGCCGACCTCTTTGGAGAGAATATTCTTGTCACGACCAACATCGACATGAATACAGAGACACGTGCTGCTTTCCAAAGCACGGGAGATAATGTAAAACTTAAGTGGCAGAATGGTGATTCCATTGCACTCTACACCAGCAACGGTGAAGCATACGCCTACTTTGCATCCATACAGAATGATGGTAAGACAGTTGTCTTCACCGCTTATCCTAATACTAAGAAGCTGACAGGTTCAGAGGGTGAGCAGGTGTATGCCATACTGAGCAACAACAGGGTGAACATCACAGTACGTGACAACCACTTGGTGGCTGACTCTATCAATTACAATGTGTGCGACAATTCAAGCCAGAGGGCACGCGACCTCATCATGTACAGCGTAGGTACGATACACAACGGCAAGCTTGAACTCAACTTCAAGCACTTGTTCGCATACCTCAAGATAATGGTGAATAAGGACAAGTTGAAGAACGACTGCCTTTCCGTACTCTCTTATACTACGACAATATTCCCATCTTCACTCGACTACGACATTGCCAACCAGCAGTTCTCCGACAACACTCTCGACAAAGGATGGCAGTACCTGTTTGTGTCAAAGGACAATATGGAACGCGAAGGCGACCACTATGTCACATACATCCCAGTGTTCCCGACTGAAGGCGACGTAACATATTGCCTTTTCGACTCAAAGAAGAAGGAAACAGATGAAGGCGAAGTCGTTATGATGGACAGTACATTCCTCCTTGTTGACGAGCCTGAGGACGGACTCAAGGCTGGACAGACATTCAAGATACATAGCGAGCAGTCCATCGTAAAGTCAAAGAGCAAGTCAATGGACGGACGCTACACAACTCTTGAGAAAGCAACTAAGGGCGATGGCATCAAGCTCATCTTTATGGGACAGGGCTTTACTGACCAGGATATCCAGAGCGGAAAGTACAACAGAATGATGACACGTGAGATGGAGCGTCTCTTTGCTATCGAGCCTTACAAGTCATTTCGCGACCGCTTCACAAGTTTCTGCGTGTATCGTGTCTCAGACAGCAATGACCTCACAGGCATTGCAAACATGAGTCAGGACAAGATAATCGATGAGTCAGAAAATGCATTGCACTACATTCCTCAAGAATGTATGCGTGACTCTATCGTTCGAGTAATCGTCGTTTACAACGCCAATTTCGTATATCGTAGTGTTACGAGCTTCAATACTTCAGGCTTGTTTGTTGCACACATCATGATGAACGACCCATACGTTGTGTGTCATGAGGCTGGTGGTCACGGAATAGGTTTTCTTGCTGACGAATACGTGGAGTTTGAAGGCGGCCCAACGGATGATGACAAGAAGATAATGGACAGTGCACATAAGGAAGGTGCATACCTCAATGTCGATTACAACAAGGAGCACCCAATATGGGAGAAGTTCATCCTCAACGAGGATTACAAGAGCGAAGGTATTTGTGCATATGAGGGAGCACACTGTTACTCAGAAGGCTACTACCGTCCAACACGAAACAGTATCATGCGTGACCACAACGAAAGCCATGTATTCAATGCTCCAAGCCGTGAAGCCATCTATAAAGCGATAATGAAGTTTAGTGGTGATACATATAGAGAAGAAGACTTCTACAAGTACGACCGTATCAATATCTTCAACCAAGCCGCCAATGAGGCAAGGCAGCGTGGTGCTTCTACCACAACTCGCCATGGCAAGATTCATGTCAAGGGACTTCCTCCAATGATAATGAATAAATAACAATGAGTAATATAAAATAATGAGTGTTTAGGAAATAGTAATTAGTAATATGCCATTCAGATTAGAACGCAAATGATAGACATGCTTTTATTCATTGCGAATTACTCACTACTTATTACAAAACATACAAGGGACGTGTCAGTAATGGCATGTCCTTTTTTTGTTTGGCTGAAATCTCTTGTTAAATGCTAAATTAACGGTGTTTTTAACACTGCTTAAACAGCGTAAATGCACCGTTAAATGAAACGTAACCAAAATATCGGAGCGCACTAATAACACAAAAGGAGCGCACCAATTTTGCAACTGGCGCGCTCCATCATAAACGAGCGTTATTTGTTTCCACAGACCACAGGGGCTGCGGAATATGTTGTTTACTTAGATATCTTTACTGAAGTGTGTTTACCATCCTCATTTACGATATTAAGTACATAAATGCCCTTGAGGTTTTGAGCTGCAAATGTTGTCTTTACGTTTGCCATTGGGCAAGTGAAGTGAGCAACAACCATACCTGACATATTAGTAACATCAACATTGACGATGTCGTCGGAAGCAATACCCTCAATGGCGTTGTATATTTCCTCGTTGCAACGTATGTAGAGAATACCGTTCTTGATGTCTGATGTGTCCCAATAGTTCCATGCTGGAAGCTCAGGAAGTTCAAAGTTTACATTACCTACGTTTGCAGTCTTGACCTCAGTCCAAAGAATGAACTTGTCCGGAGAAGCAGGGTCTGTTGTTGGAACAAAGCCATCGTACAATGTAGGAGCTATAGTTGCACCATCTGTGAACTTGAGTGTGCTGATAGCTGTGATGTAAGCATTGTTTGGAGTGGTTGTTGTAGTACCTTTGCGGAGACCAAGGATGAGACGTGACTTAGCACCGAATGTGACAGCCTTGTTGTTGAAGTGTGTGAAACCAGATATTGCTATGGCATTTGAACCAACTTGAAGTCCTCCATTAATTGTGAATGAACTGTTAGTCATAGGAACTGTGGCTGATTTTGACACGCAAAGGAGGAATCCGTTAGCACCAATGGTAAGAGAGCCTGTACCAAGTGTAGAACCAGACTTAACCTGCAGTGTTCCAGCATCTACAGACACAGCACCTGTTGTAGTCCATACGCCAGATGTTGTCATCCTACCTGTACCCATCTTTGTGAACTTATCGCTTCCTACCACCTTACCATCGAATGTGAAGTTGGCATCGTTACCTACCTGCCATGTGTTGGCACCTACGGAAGCGCCGTTAGAGAATGCACATGATCCTCCAAGTTCACCAGTACCTGTTACGTTACCGATACGGAGAGTCTTGCCTGAGTTCTGAACGTAACGGCTTGCAGGGATATTGAGCGTCCACTTGTCACCGCCGTTTGATGTATCAAATGTGAAGCGTCCGTCAGCAGCATATGTTGCCTGTGGTACGAGTGTTCCCTCAAAGTTCTTGAGGTTAAGCTGTATTGGGGTACGTGTAGCGTAGTAGTTGCTACCCTTCTCTGTTGCACAATATACAGTAATCTGACCTGTACCCGTGAGAGCGAGGTTTGTTGTCGTACGGTTGATTGTTGTAAGGTTTGCCTTAGCCTTATCTGCTACGAAGATTGGAGTAGTGAGGAAACCAGTACCTGTAAGTGATGCTGTTCCCTGAAGTTCAATCTTACTTGCCACCTTGTTGCCTGCATCAACAGTACCAGCTGTAGCTACGAGAGTGCCGAGTGAAGAAGTTGAGTTGATAATGAGCCATCCGCTACCTTTCTTTGTAAGTTTAGTTCCGCTGAACGCAGCATCCATCTTAAACTCACCGTTGTTTTCAATCACACCACCGTTTTCGCCTATCATCTTCATTGGTGAGCCCTGTTCAACAGCTGATGAGTTGCGGAGCACAGCACCATTCTCCATTGTGAAGAGGTTGGCGTTAGTAGTGACACCTCCGAGGTTACCAACCTCGCTATACTGGTTAGAAAGAAGACTAACAACTGTCACGCCACCCTTGAGGTAGTTACCTCCAGTGTAAGTGTTCTTACCTGCCATCGTTACAGTACCAGTACCGTTGTTTGTGAACTTAGTTGCACCAACGATAGCGCCTGTACCAGAAATAGTATAATTTGAAGAGCCATTGAACTCCATAGAAGCAGGAGAAAGTTCACCAATGACAGAAACAGTCGTTGTCTTTGCACCGTCTGTGAAGAGAACGTTATCCTCAGAAACGAATGTTGCTGGCTCGTTCTCTATTGTAAAGTTTTCTGTCTCTGCCAAATCCCAGATAGAGTTCTTAGCACCAGTCCATACTACTGAGCCGGCATCGCGCAAGCCCTGTACCTCAAGCACGAGATTACCGTCTTCTACATATAGTGTCTTCTTGCTTGTTGCAATACCTTCAAGGATAATGTTTGAAACACTTGAGCCTGTAGCAAGTTCACCAATCTGACCGAGGATGTACTTACCTGGAGCAATTTTATCCTCGCCAGCTGCAAGGTGAGGAACAATCACCAATACGGGGGAAAGGTACTTAGGACCACCCTGTGTCCATACAGTTCCTGTCTTGCGCTCTATGCTGAGATACTTAGCGTTTATCTTATCTGATGCAAGACCATCAGAGTAGATGTCGATAACGAGTCTTGAACCGAAACCGAGGGCAAGGGAATCTGTAGTGATAGTTCCCAATGAGTTCTCATCGCCTGGGTAGATTTCACTTGCATAGTCTGCCTTGATTGAACGGAACTCACCACCGTTGGAGTTGAGACGAACGAAGCGGTTGAGCCAGAGGGTAGAGTTCTTGAGCGTACCATCAAAGTCGAGAGTACCTGCCCAGATGTTTGTTGCACCTGTATGCTTGAAGTCCTTCTTTGGCAACTTGAGTTTACCGTCACCCTGCTTTACAAGCATGGCATCGCCATCGAGATAACCATCTGTAACCTCACAAGTATAATATGTATATTTGATTGTAGCATCCTTAGCTGTATAATTTGTTCCTGCAGTACCTTGTACCCATGATGGAACATTCACAGTAAAGATATATGGCTTTGCACCATTGGCAAGACTAATCTTTGTATTGCCATTCTCAAAATGGATAGCGTGCTTACCATTGTATGATGCATCAAGAACAGCACCATTAGGAAGTTCGTCACGTCCAGTCATAGTGAGTGGTGGAGGTGCTACTGTGAGTCCCTCAAGCTTACCGATGAAGTAGCTGAGATGAGGTGGCTGGTTGTATCCACACATCTGCCATACCATTGCATTACGATACTGGTGGTCAGACCAAAGAGTCGGAATACGGTATGTAGTTGATGTTGGAGTTGAGTAGATGCGAATGTTGTTGTCCGCAGTACGCATGATGATTTCCTCACGCCAGTCACCAAGGATATCGCCCTGATAACATGGAGTACCCTTTGTATAGTTGTTTGTCATTGAGCCCTCACATGTATATATAGGAGACCAGCTACCATATTTGGCAATACAACCTTCTGTATCAGCTCCATTACGGTAGTTGAATGTCTCGCTACAGAGGTCACCATCCCAGTAGATGCGGAAGTTAGTGTTGATACCTGTTACATCCATTCCGCTTACACGACTATAAGTCACAGAACTGATGGCGCCATCACGAGAAGAGCAACCGATACAGCCAGGGAACTGGTCAGTAACGTTAGCCATCATGGCACGACCGTCATCGTTACCACACTCATAACGGTAATATATCTTTGATGTAGTAGCATCACGATAGTTGTTACCTGGTTGATCTTCAAGACATGTATATATTTCAAGTCCCTTTGTATATGGGTTCATATCTGAAACGTGCTGAGCATCACCATGACCGAAACCAGTTGTAGAAAGTCCCTTACCACAGTCATCAACAACCATTGAACCATATACTATCTCGTCACGTCCGTCTTCGTCAACATCAGCTACGACAAAGTTGTGAAAGCCTTGCCACATCCAGTAGCCGCCTGCAGTCTGACGCCAATCCCAACGAAGATTGAGCTTATGAGTAGCTGGGTCAACATCATAAGCACGCATCTTAATCTGTGTATAGATACCACGTGCAAAGAAAATACTTGGTTTCTTACCATCAAGATAAGGAGCACCGAAGAAATGCTTTGATGAACGGTGGCCATAACCATCACCCCAAGCCTTCTCTACGAGACCATCGTATGCACCACCTGCCTCAAGTTTGCTTGGGTTCTCTGAATCCTCAAGACGCTTGAGTGGATAGTCCATATAGAATGTTTTGTCTGTCAACTGATATGGCACACCAGTTTCTCCGTTTACATACACAAGATATTCTGCACCTGAGTGCATGAACCAGTTTGTACCACCTCCTGTTGCTGCACGCCAATTCTTGTTCTTGTCACCAACAACATAGGTCTTGCCATCGGCAGCATGAATCTCTGTTCCATCGGCAGCACGGAAGATAGCCTCAGCCTTACCATCGCCATCCCAGTCGTAGGCAACGATGTTCTGCTCATTGTTCTGAAAGTCACCCATGTTAGGACCGCAGTTTACCCACCAGAGACGAGTGCCATCCTGCTTGAGACACTCAAAGATTGAGTATTCGTGAGTATCAACTCCATCAATCTTAGGACCGTTCTTAGGATAGCTCTGTGACATCTCACTCTGGTTGTCAAACTTCATGAGGATATCGATCTCGCCATCACCGTCAACGTCGGCACAGCAAGCATCATTTGGTACGAGTGTACTCTTGATGCCCTCATGTGTAAGTTTGATTTCCTTGTAGCTCTTGCTCCATACAGAAGCAGGAGCACATTGTGGCTTTTCAACGCCACGAACCACAGCAGCAACAGTATATTTGCTGTTCACTGTACCTGTCTTGTCTGTAAAGTTTGAAACCTTGAGCGGAGTGTCATTAAGTTTCACACCATCACGATAGACATTGTACTCAACGCCATAATACTCCTCGGCATTGATACGCCAGTTGATGTAAACACCACTTGAAACCTTCATGGCAATAAGTCCACGATCAAGCTTATCTGTCGTTCTCTGTGCAAATGCACTTCCTGAAAACAACATAGAGCAAGCAAAAACAACTATAAATGTCATTACTTTACTCACTTTCTGTCCATTTGTGTTCATTAAGATAATTTTTTGTTAGTAATTAGTATAACGCTACTATTTAGTAAAGTTTTTGAATAACGCCACAAAGATAGGTATTTTTTAGGCAAAAAACTAACACTATCTATTACTTTCGTCTTATTCTGTTGGATCATTGTTACATTTCTTCCCCTATGTTACATAAATAATAAGCCGTTTGAATGAAAGTTTTAAGTTTTAAACTCAAAATCATTATAGTCAGATGTATCATAAAAAAGCAATTTTGCCATAGTACGAATATGTTGCCGTAATTTCTGCAAGTATTGTTCTAAAGTTCATTGTCTCTAATGAGTCAGTAGTTAGTCAGTACTTAGTCAGTACTTTGACTGTACTTTATGAGGTATATTATAGGGAAAATCACGATGTACATCATCATGTGCTGTTGCGTAAAAACATTACTGCGCAGTAATGACCTCAATATTGCATATTATTGAAGTCGTTACTGCGCAGTAGTATTTTTTTTTCATCACCGAAAGAATGGCAAAATCGAACGAGGTAATATATGCAACATCATACGAGGTATGATATGACATATCGAACGAGGATTGATGTACAATATCGAACGAGGTACGATTTACCACATCGATAGTAATCAAATTTGGATGCCATTTTCAGACGGTGTATAACCCCTTCTGCAGGAACAAGAAAATGGTCTATGAAAGCTCAAATTCTCGACTTCAGCAAGCACCAATTGAGAATTTACCTCGCAACCATCTCCAGCATTTCCTTACCGGTGAGCTTGTGAGAGAACTCAGTACCCTCAAGGATGTTCTCGGCGAGGGCACGCTTGCGTTCATGGAGACGAATAATCTTTTCTTCAATTGTGTTCTGTGCCACGAGATGATAGACGGTTACAGCTTGACGCTGACCGATACGGTAGGCACGGTCAGTTGCCTGCTGCTCTATGGCTGGGTTCCACCATGGGTCGAGATGGAAGACATAGTTAGCACCCGTAAGGTTAAGACCAAGTCCTCCTGCCTTGAGACTTATGATGAAAACTGGACACTCGCCCTTCTGGAAACGATTGACGAGTACCGTTCGCTGATTGACAGGTGTGCTGCCGTCGATGTACAGATACTCGATGCCTTCCTTGTCAAATGCGTCACGCACGATGCTAAGGAATGATGTGAACTGGCTGAACACGAGTGCTCGGTTGCCACCCTCGATGACATCGCTGAGGAGCTCAATGAGAGCCGTAACCTTTGAACAAGGACCTTGCCATGAAGGTTCAACAAGTTCTGCGCTACAAGAAGCCTGACGAAGACGGGTAATCTCGGCAAGGACGTTCACATCCATTGACTCGTCACCAAGCTCACGAAGCATATTCTCTGCCCTCATGCGGATGACCTCATAGATGGCACTCTCCTCGTTGCTCATCTGTATCGTCTGATAAATCTCTGTCTTTTCCGGAAGTTCCTTAAGGACTGCATTCTTAGTACGGCGAAGCATGAACGGATGAACCACACGTTCGAGCATCTCCTGTCGTTCCTCGTCCTTGTCACGTTCTATAGGAATGACGAAACGGTTGCTAAAGTCACTATAACCTCCGAGCAATCCAGGATTGACGAACTGAAAGAGTGACCACAACTCGCTGAGGTGGTTCTGTATAGGCGTACCCGTAAGCATGATACGGTTTTCTGCATTAAGCTTCATAGCAACGCCACTCGTCTTTGCACCACGGTTCTTGATGATATGAGCCTCATCAAGACATGCCACCTTCCATTCCTTTTTGAGAATATAGTCGCTGACCGAAAGGAGAAGACCGTAGGTAGTAACAACGACATCACGAGGTCCTGCCTTGTCTATGACTTCCTTGCGAGAAAGCTCTGAATTGAGGAACTTACAGTTGAGCGAAGGAGCAAACTTTTCCAACTCACTCATCCAGTTAGGCGCAACGGAAGCAGGGGCAACGACAAGTGTTGGTCCTTCGTCTGCCTTGAGCAGGAAGAATGATATTGACTGTATGGTCTTACCAAGTCCCATATCGTCGGCAAGGAGTGCACCAGCTCCCCACGAGTTAAGACGTGCTATCCACTGGTAACCTTCAAGCTGATAAGGACGAAGCTCTGCCTTCAGTTCTGCAGGCACGGCTGGCGAATACTCTGAACTGTCGAGTATGCGCTTGCGATACGTGCGGACATACTCGTCCGTGTCGAACTTGATGACGCCGTCAAGTGTGCTGTCATCAAGGAGTGCTGCCGAGAATGGAGAAATACGTATGTTTCCCTTGTCACGTGCAGCAATGGAGTTGATGGTACTCAACTGGCGTCGCAAAGCTGCACCAAGAGCGATAAAGTCGCCATTCTCAAGGCGTATGTAGTTGGACTTCGACTTGTTGACGAGGTCAAGGAGCTTAGACATGGAAAGGACGGTGTTCTCGTCTATCCTTACTTCGCCCTCCACCTCAAACCATTGTCCACGGGTACTGAGTTGTATGCTTGCAGAGAAGCTGCTGCCCGTTGCAACAATCTTGCGGAGATTGAGACGACCCTGTTTTGGCCACTCGGCATACATCACATCAGGATTGTCCTGAACAAACTCCACAAGCGAGAGTACGTACTCAGGTTCCATGATATCGACATCCTCCTTAGGGTCAAGAAGGTACTTGATGAAGTCAGGGTCAAAGTTCTGCTTGTTCTTATATATGCGTTCGAGTTCCTGACGAATGATGGCAAGATTCTTCTTCTCGCCTTCAAGGTCACGATGCACACGTACCCTTATGCCGTCAGCCTCATCTATATAGACATCTTCACCCTCGCCGAGCATGAAGAGTTTCTTGCCACCATGAAGCGGCTTAGCTGCAATACATATATGGAAATACTCGCCCTTGTGAGGAGTAATCTGAAGGCATGCCACAGGACTTCCTTCAACCATGGAGAGCGTAGAACCACCCTCGATAAGGTCGGAGTGAATCTCCATCTGCGCACCGAGCATAGGTAGGATATCCCTTATCTGTTGCTCAGCCTCAAGAGGGAAAACGCTCTGGTTGAGAAGCGTCTTGTAGAGAAAAGCCTGTTCCTTTGTAAGGCGTGTGAACGAGAAGTTTGTTTTGCTCTCATGACGTATGAGTATGCCGTCGTTAAGCTGTGAGGCATTCACGTTCGACCTTATGCGGAAACCATCAGCATCCTTGTCGATTATGATATAAGGCTTATCTTCTGTCACATTGACAAGCTGGTAGGAGTATTTTCCCACATAGAGGCGACTCTCATCAGTCATCTCCGTAATGACATCCTTGATGTGTACTCCGTCGTACATTCGACTCATGCTGCGTTGATGAATGCGCTTGTCGGCATCGTTCATGAAAGGGAGGTTACCCATCTTGTAGGCAACAGATGAGATTGACTTACCCTTGCCCCATTCTCCGTTCTTGAGACGGTTCTGCTCACGTACTTCCACGTACTCGTCATTCTCGTTTTCGAGTACATACATCATTCGTACGGACGCATCGTTACTCTGTGGCGAATCCATGTCGCCGTTAAGCGTGCGACGAAGCGTCTGTATGGCAAGTTCCCATTGGGAGAGGCAACGTATGGAAGTAAGGGCAGGAGTGGTGCCGTATTTGGAAGCAAGGAAAGTCTTGTCTTCATCCGTAAGATTGAGGAAGGTAGCCATCTCATGACGAAGGATAGCGAGAGCAGGAGTCTTGATGGCGTACTTCACCACATCCTCGTCTTCGCATCCCGTGTATCGTGCAAGGAAATAATACATGGCAAGATAGCCATTATGCTTGGAGGAATCTCTCTGCATACGGAAATTCGCAACAATCTGCTTACGTGTCATGCTTGGATTGGTTTCAAGCATAAGCTCAGCCACAAGACATGAAGGACGAAGACTTGGATAGGTGTCTGTCTCTTTCTTGTTGACAAAAGTGTGAAGTTTATTGCGTGAATCCGTGCTTGCCTCATGAGTATAGGCAAGTATGAGGAAATAGTTCATCAGATAGTTGATGAACATATTTTTACATTCTGTTATAGGGTTCAGCACCTTGAAGGCAAGGGCAAAAAGCTTGATTGCCTCGTCGTAGTTGCCACGAACGGTATTATGTATGGCAGCAAGGGCAATACCTGCTCCATCTTTTTCGCTAACAGGCGTATCTGGCAACGTGCCATCGAGGAAATATCTATAAAGGTTCACGAGCGAGCGCATATTACGCTTGTTGTGAATGAGCAAGTTCAAGTTGTCATCTATGACACGGTAGAGAATGGAAGTATCCACCACTCTGTCATCCTCACAGAGTTGCTGAATGTACCTATCGAACACCCACATGAACACCTCCTTGTTGAGGTTGGCAAAGAGTACTCGTGTCTTCTCGTTGATATCAATAGTAAGAAGGAAAGTCATCTCACCTCGTGAGATGTTTTGGGCAGCATTACACATCTTGTAGTCGCTATCCACAAGCTGTGCAACAGAATGACGTATCACGTTGAGATTAGTCAACTTTGGCAATCTCATGTTGAGGAACTCTGCCACAAGGTCACGTCTCTGTTCAAGGGTATAGAACAAGGCTGGTAGGAAATACGCCTGAGGTATCTGATAGCTCTTTGAGTTCTGATACCAGCTGTAGCCTCTGTCCAATAGGTATCCTGCCGACAAGAGCTCGTCAAGAACCTTGTCAGCATCATAATCACGGAAAGAGTCCCTGAGCAACTCATGTATCTCTTCTATTCCCGTATATGAGCCTGAGAATTGATATGCGTAGAGGCACAGCAGGCGTTGTGCATTCTCACTTAGCGATGAAAAGTTGACGTCAACCATTCTTTAGTTTGTGAGTTTGTAAGTTTTTAAGTTTTTGAGTTCTTAAGTTCTTGGGTTCTTAAGTTTGTGAGTTTGTGAGTTTTTAAGTTTTATCGAAGCTATCCTTCCAACCCACTTTATTAAAAAATGGCGAAGCCCCAAAAGACTCCGCCATAGGTTTATGATGCAAATGATTGCTTATGACTTACGGCTTACGTATGAACCGTCACGAGTATCAACCTCAATCATATCACCCTCGTTGATGAAGAGTGGTACGCGGATCTCAACACCAGTCTCAAGTGTAGCAGGCTTAGTAGCGTTAGTAGCTGTATCGCCCTTAAGACCTGGCTCTGTGTAAGTAACCTGAAGAACGATCTTTACAGGAGCCTCAGCTGTGAGGATTGCACCTGTCTGGTCATCGATAGTAGCCATTACCATAGTCTCACCTTCCTTGAGGAAGTCACCACCGATGATAAGGTCCTTAGCGATATTAACCTGCTCAAATGTCTCGTTGTTCATGAACACCATGTCGTCGCCCTCCTTGTAGAGGTACTGGAACTGCTGGTGAGAAACAGTCACGTCATCAAGCTTAGCTGATACAATCCATGTACGCTCAAGTACACGACCATCCTCAACGTTCTTAAGCTTTGTAATCATAACTGTGTTACCCTTACCTGGCTTCTTGTGAAGGAAGTCGATAACTACCCAAATCTTGCCATCATCAAGGCGGAGGCAAACGCCCTTCTTAATGTCACCTGCTAAAATAGCCATATAATTCTAAAAAATTTTAAGTTTTCGAGTTTTCAAGTTTTTAAGATTAGCCTTAGCTTGTATTCCTCAAAAACTCAAACTATATTAATAATTGTATTCTTTCTTATCGAAATCGAGTGCAAAATTACAGTTTTTCATTAAAATGACAAAAAAAGATGCGTAAAATCAGCAATTTATTTTGTCTATTTATTTAAAATGCCTAATTTTGCACCCGCTTTTAGTGCGAAGTGAAGCACTCTATGGCAACAAGATTGAATGAGATAATTCAAGAAGATTAATAACAATAAAAAAGATAAAAGATATGAAGAGAACATTTCAGCCTCACAACAGAAAGAGAATCAACAAGCATGGTTTCCGTGAGCGTATGCAGACAGCTAACGGCCGTCGAGTTTTGGCAGCACGTCGTCGCAAGGGTCGCAAGTCACTTACAGTTTCAAGCGAGCACCACGGAAAATAATTGATTCGTGTTCGAAGAAAAGAACAAAAGCAGGAGTTTCACAGAAACTTCTGCTTTTTTATGTCTTACACCTTTATTATTATAGTGTGTAAAGCAAGTTGTGTACATAATTCTCAATTAAATCTTAACTCTTAATTCTTAAATCTTAAATCTTAACTCTTAATTTATAATTCTTTTTTGTACCTTTGCATCGTTTTATATAATTAATGGAAAATGGATATAAAATCATATTTTAGCGGACCTAAGGCTCGTATCTTTTGGATTAACGTAGGATTGATGGTGGCTGTGCTCATCATCGCACCTGTTGCAACACTATACTATATTGACTACTACAGTCACCACGGAGAGAGAATCGAGGTACCTAATCTCGACGGTATGGACGTGGAGGATGCCAAAGATATGCTTGCCGAATACGGACTCATCGGAGTGGTAAGCGACTCTACACGCAAGGACGGCTACAAGCCAGGTACCGTATGTTTCCAGACACCAAGGGCAGGAAGCTATGTCAAGGACGGACGTAACATATATCTCTCCATCATCAAGCTTGGAGAGGCAAAGGTCTCTTTCCCTAACGTGGCTGGCTATAGCACAGCAAACGAGGCTCATCAGATACTATCCAATCTCGGCTTCACACTCAACGAGGACATGATGGTGGAAAGTCCTGACAAGGGGCTTGTCATCAGCGTTTATCAAGGCTCACGTATGCTCAAGGCAGGCGACATGGTGTCAACCAATCGTCCTATAACACTTCATGTAGGTTCGGGCAACGAAATCGACACACTCGCTAATATTGACAATCTTGACATAGACGAATACGAGGAGGACTGATGGATAAGGAAGAATACAAAGACGAATATATCGACGAGGAATTTGCTGGCGACAACGAGGAAGTGGAGGATGAAGACTCCGCAGGTCTCTACGAGCACCTCAAGGTAGTTGCCGACAAAGGACAGAAACTCCTTAGAGTGGACAAGTTCCTGCTTGTACACCTTTCCAACACCTCACGTAACCGTGTGCAGAAGGCTGCCGATGCTGGCTTCATCATGGTCAACGGCAAACCTGTAAAGCGCAGCTACAAGGTCAAGCCATACGACGTGGTGCAGGTCATGCTCGACCGTCCACACTACGACAACGCAATCATACCAGAGGACATTCCTCTCGACATAGTATATGAGGACGACGACCTCATGGTTATCAATAAGCCAGCAGGTCTTGTGGTTCACCCTGGATTCGGCAACTGGCACGGAACACTTCTTAATGCCATAGCTTGGCACCTCAAGGACCATCCAGAGTACGACATCAACGACCCAGAGATTGGTCTTGTACACCGAATAGACAAGGACACAAGCGGTCTTCTCGTCGTGGCAAAGACAGCAGAGGCAAAGACACACCTCGGACTTCAGTTCTTCAACAAGACAACCAAGCGTGAGTATAACGCACTCGTATGGGGCAACTTCGTAGAAGACCAAGGACGCATCGAGGGTAATATTGCCCGTGACCCTAAGGATCGTATGCGTATGGCAGTATTCCCACCTGACAGCGAGATAGGAAAACGCGCCGTTACACATTATTATATATTGGAGCGATTTGGCTACACAACTCTCGTGAAGTGCGTACTGGAAACAGGACGTACACATCAGATACGTGCGCACATGCGCCACATAGGTCATCCGCTTTTCTCCGACGAGCGATACGGTGGCGACCAGATTCTCAAGGGAACGACAAGCAGTAAGTATAAACAATACATAGAAAACTGCTTCAAGCTCTGCCCTCGTCAGGTTCTCCATGCCAAGACACTCGGCTTCATTCACCCAAAGACGGGCAAGGAGATGATGTTCAACAGCGAGTTGCCGGAAGACATCACAGCTCTCCTTGAGAAATGGCGCAACTATGCTAAAGAAGTTTAATAAATAATTCCTAACCTTGGTATAGCACAAAATTAAGATTCTTCCCCGAATGTGTTACGGAGAAATTAGGGAGGGTTACCGAAAGGTTACCGAAGGGTTAAGAAAGCAAAGAAGATAGGACAAAATTAACTTTATATAAAAAGATGAAGAAAGTTATTGCAATCATCGCCGGAGGAGATTCCTCAGAGCATGATGTGTCTATGCGCTCAGCAGCAGGCATAGATTCTTGGATTGACAAGGAAAAATATGACGTATATACTATCGAGGTACGTGGTACCGACTGGCAGGCTCATCTCCACACCGGAAACCTTTCACCCGTAGCACTCCACAACTTCACGTTCCTTGACGAATGGAACAAGCGCGTAAGACCTGACTACGCCTACATTACCATTCACGGCACTCCTGGTGAAAACGGTATCCTTCAGGGTTACTTCGACCTCTTGAAGATTCCTTACAGCACAAGTTCACTCCTCGTAGAGGCAATGACATTCGACAAGTTCACTCTCAACCAGTATCTCAAAGGTTTCGGTGTCAAGGTAGCAGAAGACGTACTCGTACGCAAAGGAATGGAAGTAAAGGCTGAAGACATCGTGGCAAAGGTTGGTCTTCCTTGCTTCATCAAGCCAAACGCTGGCGGTTCATCATTCGGAGTAACCAAGTGTAAGACTGTTAATGACATCCTTCCAGCAATCGAGAAAGCTCGCAACGAAAGTGACGAGGTTCTCATTGAGAGCGAGATGAAGGGAACAGAAATATCAAACGGAGTTTACAAGGCAAAGAATGGCGAGGTTTGCGTGCTCCCAATTACTGAGGTTGTACCAAAGACAGAGTTCTTCGACTATGATGCAAAGTACAACGGACAGGTAGAGGAAATCACTCCTGCACGTCTCTCTGACGACACAACAAAGCGTGTACAGGCTCTCACAAAAGCCATCTACAACATCCTCGGAGCATCTGGTATCATCCGTATCGACTACATCATCTCAAAGAATGAGGCAGGCGATGACGTTATCAACATGCTCGAGATTAACACAACTCCTGGAATGACAGCCACATCATTCATTCCTCAGCAGGTTCGTGCTGCAGGTCTCCAGATGAAGGACGTGCTCAACGATGTCATCTCAGAAAAGATGCCAGACGAAGTTAAAGAATAGTCACACAATAAAGGGCGGAGGCATGTGCCTCTGCCCATGATACAAATGCCAGCACATGTAAGCCAACATGTGAAAAACGAAAAACCGTGTGGCGGTTAGGGAAACAGGTGAAAGACCTGTACAGTCCCGCTGCGGTAAGCACTTTTGCATTAAGAATAAAGCAAATAATTAAAACATTCATCAACAAAATCCACTGGATAAGTGTTGCCGGGAAGGAAGATGAAATGAGTGCAAGTCCGAATACCTGCCGTTACATGAACACGTTTGAAGATCCTCGAGGATTAGGATTGTTCTTAAAACAACACAGTTAACCAATACAATAATATTAAATTCAAACAAAAAAATGAAAAAGTATCTTTTTCTTGCAGCCGCACTCTTAGCTGGCTCAACACTCTTCACATCTTGTAGCGAAGATGATGATGAAATTAAGGTTCTCACATTTGAAGGAGACGAGTTCTCTGCTCTTATCGACAACCCAGAGTATGGTGGTAAATTGATTTACAGCGGTGACGAATACAGCTGGACAGACCCTTATACAAATCTTTCTTCTTCATGTAGAAAAGATGACTGGGGCTCATATGGATGGGGATGGGGTAATGGTATTGCCATCTCTAACTATGTAAATCCAGATGCAACAACTTACGAGCACCAATTGTCTGTTCCTGTTTCAAATGGAAGCAAGAACTTTGGTGTTGTATGGGATAATGATACCAAGCTTGCATTTGCAGATGGTTCAGCACACGTTATTAAGTCAATGAAGGTATCTCCAACAGTAGTAAGCCTTGCTGACATGGAGAAATCAAAAGGTGAAAATTTCTACTTCAAGGTAACTGTAACAGGTGCTTTAGCAGACAAAACAACAAAGTCACTTGACATTTATTTCGGCAAGGGTAACGACATCAAGACAGGATGGTTTGATGTTGACTTGAGTTCACTAGGAACTGTAACTTCTCTTACATTCACTTTTGATGGTTCTGAGAAGGGTACATACGGTCTTGCTACAGCAAAATATTTCGCACTTGATGATGTTGTTGTAATCTTCTAATTCATAGATGAACATACTCAAAACATATTTATTCATGCTGTTGTCAGTCTTATTGCTGACAACAGCATGCAATCCACAAGACACATTCACGACAGAAGACATAATCACACCAGCCGACGGAGATGGTGTGCTTATTCTTTGTGAAGGTAACTATAATTCAGGAAATGCCTCGTTGTCATATTATAACCCAACCACTCATGCCGTTGAGAACGGAGTGTTTCGCCGTGTAAATGACCGACGGCTCGGTGACACAGGACAAAGTATTACGATAGATGGTAATACCGCATATATAGCTGTGGAGAACTCTGGTATAGTATGGGCAATAGATACCCGTACGTTCAAGGTGAAAGGACAACTCACAGCGTCAGCAAACACACAAATAATAAATCCACGATACGTATTGAAAATTGACGATACAAAAGCATACGTAACTGATCTTTATGCACATTACGTCAATATGTTCAATCCGCAGACAATGGAATATAAAGGAAATATCTCTGTTGAACAAGCCGCCAACCTTGGGTATTGCTCAACAGAGGAAATGGTAAGATACGGAAACTACGTTTATACAAATTGCTGGTCATACAGCAACAAGATTCTTGTAATAGACATTAACAAAGAACAGGTCGTTGACTCTATTGTACTGAGCAGTTGGCAGCCAAAATCCATCCGAATAGACTGCAACGGAAAGCTATGGGCAATAACTGACGGAGGTTATTCTGCCAACGGGGAGACATTCGGAAATAACATTCCGCATCTTTACCGCATAGATGCTCAAAGTAAAACCGTAGAACTAGACATTACTCTCGAAACAGACGAGGCAAACGTCCAGATTGAGACAAACAAAGCCGGTAACACGATTTACATAGTTAATAATGACGTGTACCGCATGGACGTAACAGCCAACAGCATACCTACAGAGCCATTCATAAAGGCACCGGTTGACGACAATGGCACTCGTCACAAACTATACGGAATTGGTGTCAATCCAAATAATGAAGAAATATACATAGCCGATGCCGTTGATTATTCACAGTCAGGCATGGTGTACAGATATGATGCCAAGGGAGCTCTAATCGACAAGTTCCGCGTAGGCATTACTCCTAACCACTTCGCATTCATTAAAGGCTCAACATCTGACATTCCAAAAGATGAAAAAGAGGAAGAAAATGAGGATGACCATTCACTCGTCAACAAAGTGTACGAATTCATGCCTGCACCAGGACATCAGGTAAATGGCTATTCCGTTGTAGGCGACTTCATACATGATGGAGCAACCATGGAAGAAGCATGCGAAGTTGCGCTTGAACATTTCAAGAAGCAATGGATGGTAAGCCTAGGTGCTCAGGGAGGCTACATAATAGCAGGATTTGACCATAACGTGATTAACAGCAATGGCGATTATGACTTGATCATACGAGGCAATCCTTACAGCTACCAGTCAGAACCTGGAATTATCTGGGTAAGCATGGATGAAAATGGTGACGGACTTCCTAACGATACGTGGTACGAACTTGCGGGAAGCGAGTATGGTACAGAAAATGAGACTCTCAACTATGCCATCACATATTATAAGCCTACGACTCCAAAGACGGATATACGCTGGAAGGATAATCAAGGTAACGAAGGCATAGTTCCCCACATGAACTACTGGAACAGTCACGACTACTACTGGCAGGATTGGGTTCCAACAGAAACGACTCCAGAAGGCGCATGC
>R24__coassemble_781_pt1 | contig 19707 bp, 17 predicted proteins | sample R24__metabat2_low_PE_026 | metagenome-assembled genome bin R24
GTCATAGACCTTGTATTTGAAAGGCCTCTCAGCCAGTGGGGTGTATGAACAAAAAGAAAGTCCATTCGTGCAGACACGAATGGACAAACTTTTATTATTTGGATTGTTTTCCGTCATGTGGAATGCTTATTATTCGTCCCAGTTACCTGCAAGTTTGTTGCTTGTATCGCTGAGGTCACCAATGCGAAGTCCGTACCACTCGCCCTCAAAATCATCTTGATTGTCAAGCATAAGCTCGCCCTTGTTCTTGTTGAGCTTCTTGAGGTCTGACTTGAGGTTCTTGATACGCTTCTCAGAGAAACCGTCCATATAGTAGTCGAGACGAGCGCGAACCTCAAGGAGGAGGTCAAATTCGTTTGTCCTGACGTTGAACTGTGACTTCTTGCGTAACTCGAACTCGCCAACCTTAACATCTACAGCATCCTTTGCGTCGAAGTTAGAAACCTTTCTTTCTGTTGTTCCGTCTGCTACACGACCTACTGGGATGTACTTGAGAGAATCTGGGTTTGCAATACCGAGCATTTCAGCAGCTGTCGTCCAGATTGTATCACGACGGATGAGGCCTTGACGTGCAGCTTCCCTCTCTGTCATACCCGCCTCGAGTTGGTCATCTGAAAGCTCACCTTCCTTGATGATTTTGGCAACAGCCTTACCGTTCTTAACGAAGTCGATGAGTGAGTCGAGTGTACCAACATACTCTCCGTATGTCTTCTTGTAAAGCTCCTCTGCATCCTTAATTTGAAGGAGTCGAGCCTTTACTGCTTTTTCACGAAGTGCTCTCTCTTCATCGAATGAAATGTCAGAATAAATACTCCAAAAACATGCCCAAGCAAGACCTACAGTAAGCAAGGCCAAGATGGAATTTACAATAATTTTGTTCATGATATATTATATTTTTAATTTTATTTCACTAATTTTGTGCGACAAAAATAAGCAATAAAAATGAAATTGGAATAAACAGAATAAGATTTTTTTCAAAAAAAGATGATAAATGATTATTTCGAGGAACAAATGCTACACAATTTCGGATTTACGCCTACAATTCAACAGGCGGAAGTCGTCAAGTTGTTGGCTGATTTTATCCTCTCACCAACAACGGACAGTGTCTTTGTGCTAAGGGGATTTGCAGGAACTGGAAAGACGAGTCTTGTGAGTGCATTGGTTAAGACTGTGGAGAAAATTCGACCTGACAGCACCGTGCTCATTGCACCTACAGGACGTGCCGCAAAGGTCTTTTCTCACTATTCCGATCGTCAGGCTTACACCATCCACAAGAGGATATACAGACAAAAAAGTATAGATAAGGATTCGCTCTTTGAACTTAACTTTAACATGAAGTCAAACTTGCTATTCATCTGTGATGAGGCATCGATGATAAGCAATGACAGTTACCTTTCAAGTTCAGTCTATGGTTCGGGTAGGTTGCTGGATGATATGGTTCATTTCATATATGGTGGAAAAGGTTGTCGTCTCATCCTTTTGGGTGATACGGCACAATTACCACCGGTAGGGGATGGAGAGAGTCCTGCCTTGCAAGAGGATGTGCTTCGTTGCTATGGCTTAGATGTCGTGTCATATACTCTGACTCAGGTGGTGAGACAGGCTGACAATTCTGGAATACTCTGGAATGCAACCCATCTTCGTCAACTGATAAATGATGATGATATTTTTGATTTGCCAAAGATACGCTTTGCTGGTTTTCCTGATGTCCGTAATATTCTTGGAAATGAACTTATAGATGCTCTGGAGCAATGTTATCGTGCCGAAGGAGAAGACGATACAATTGTCATCACACGTAGTAACAAACGGGCTGTTGTATATAATAATGGTATCCGCAACCAAATACTGTGGCGCGATTCGGAGTTAGCAAGTGGAGATATGCTTATGGTTGCCAAGAACAACTATTTCTGGACAGACAAGTTCAATGGCGAGATGATAGAGGAGGCAAAGAAGGACGGCAAAGACATAAAGGATGCTCCACAGACTCCTTTCGACTTCATCGCAAATGGCGACACAGTATTGGTAAAAAGAGTGAGGAACGAACGTGAGTTTTATGGTTTTCGTTTTGCAGATTGTGAACTCCAGTTTCCTGACTATGATGACTAAGAAATGGAGGTCACGGTATTGCTCGACACACTTCAGGCAGAAGCTCCGTCGCTGACTCAGGAACAGCAGGACCAACTCTTCAATGGCGTATATGAAGATTATTTCGACCTGAAGACAAAGCCGGAGAAGTTGAAGGCAATGAAGAAGGATCCTTACTTCAACGCCCTTCAGATTAAATATGCTTATGCAATAACGTGTCATAAGGCCCAGGGTGGTCAATGGTCGAACGTATTCATTGACCAAGGTTACATGACTGAGGAAATGCTCGGGCCTGACTACTTCCGTTGGCTCTATACCGCCATAACACGTGCTACAAAGAATGTGTATTTTGTCAACTGGAAGGAAGAGCAGACGTTGATTAATTAGGAATGAGAAATGAGAAATGGGTTGTTATTAAGTGCCCCAATGGCAATATATCTCAAGAACTTAGTAAGTTGCTCACTTGAAAAACTTGAATTAGGAATTTGAATTATGAATTGTTTTAAGGCTTGGTTTTTGGCTTCACGTCCAAAGACATTGACGGGAGCTGCAGCTCCTGTACTTGTTGGCGGAGCAATGGCGTGGATAGACTGTTTCTCACGCATAAGAATTGATAGGTTTTATAATATGCTACATCCTGCATCCGCAAAGGTGAACGTGGGCTTCTGGATGCCGTTTGTCCTTTGCCTCTTGTTTGCATTTCTTATGCAGATAGATGCAAACCTTGTGAATGACTATTTCGACTTCAAGAAAGGTACTGACCGCGAGGACCGTCTTGGTCCTGAGCGTGCATGTGCCCAGGGATGGATTACTCCAGGAGCCATGAGGATTGGCATAGGTATCGTGACGATTCTTGCCTGTATCGTAGGATGCCTCATCATGCTTTGGCACCTTCAGTACGAGTTGCTGTTGGGTATTGCGTGTGTCATCGGCTGCTTCATCTATACCACTAAGTTCTCATATCTCGGACTTGGTGACATACTCGTACTGGTATTCTTCGGCATTGTACCAGTAGGATTCACATATTACGTCATAAGCGAGGGACAATGGTCGTGGGCTCTCACGCTTGCAGGGCTTGGTATGGGACTTGCTACGGACAACCTACTCATCGTGAACAACTATCGTGACAGACATCAAGATGCTATAAGTGGCAAGAAGACCATCATAGTACGCTGGGGCGAAGAGTTCGGGCGTCGAATATATCTGTGGCTCGGTATCATCGCCACGATACTTGCCATGACAGTACTCTTCATGCTTGATAAGCCATACTTATTCATGCTCATCTACCTTGTGCTCCACATCGTCACATGGTTCAAGATGTGCCGTCTTGAGGGTAAGGCTCTCAATGGAATACTTGGCAATACAGCACGCAACATCTTTCTGTATGGACTGTTGTTGGTTGGGGCAATGGTTGTGACCTTCTAACCCATGTGGGTAGCCTTTCGTAGAATAATATAGATGCAATAAAAAGCTCAATGATTTTGCACATTGCAAAGTCATTGAGCTTTTCTTTTATTCTTTATCAATCGTTTCTTCTTCAAGCATAGCTTGAGTGATGGATACTATAAACCAACTTTTACGTCTGTATCTAACATCTGTGAAAGAACATCTGGTCGTATGTCAACCAGTTTTGAAAGTAAATTGTAGACGTCTGCATTATATGCTCGTTGACTGTAGAATGATAGCTGAATAGCATTTTTCCCGTTCACCTTTATAGCCTTGTAGCGATAGAGGTTGAATTCCACCACAGTCGGTTCTTTGCCTTTTTCCCCATTGCTTACAAGAAAGTCAATCATGTATTCACCGCTTTTCTTGTTTTCATATTTCTTATAATGGCAGCAGTTGTCTGTCTTTTTTCTGTTATCAAGCTCGGTGCATTTAGCTTGCGCTGCTAATTGTGGAGTGATTCCTTCTGCAACGAGAACGTTGATTGTAAACATCTTATTGAATGTCTCAGGCTTCTCTCCCTTTGGGAAATACTCCTGAATGTAGTAACCATCGTTAGGGTGTGAACTCCATCCAAGTGTGTAGTTCTCTTTGTTGAACTTGATGGTGTTACCTATTTTCAGATAGTCTGTTACCTGTGCCATGCAAGTAAGTGAACACATAGTTAGTGCAAGGCTTATAATTCTTTTAATCATCTTGTTGTTTTTATATATTATTTCTTATGTAATTTCCTTCGCTTTTTCTATTGATAAGAGGAAGCATTTGTTGTAAAATATGGGGATAGCAATACTCTGCTTGACGGTTGGCAAAGGTTGAGGATTGTTCTCCTATTCCTTCTCCAACAGAGCGACGGCATAAGCCGATATTCCTTCCTCGCGACCCGTGAAGCCAAGCTTCTCGGTAGTGGTAGCCTTGATGCTGATGTCGTCCTCGTCTATTCCCATGCACTGGGCAAGGACAGCCCTCATCTCAGGTATGCGTGGATTCATCTTAGGACGCTCCGCACAGATAGTACTATCCACGTTGCCGATGGTATATCCTTTTTCCTTGACAATCTCTACTGTACGACGAAGAAGAATCTTCGAGTCGATATTTTCGAACTCATTTCCCTTCTTAGGTGGAAAATGATAACCTATGTCACGCATATTGGCAGCACCAAGTATAGCATCGCATATTGCGTGAATAAGCACGTCAGCATCACTATGGCCAAGCAATCCCATAGTGTGTTCCAGTTTAATACCGCCAATCCAGAGGTCACGTTCCTCTACAAGTTTATGGACATCATAGCCCATTCCTACTCGAATCTTCATAAATAAACCAAGCCAGGCCCCACTCTAACTCCCCCGAGGGGGAGGACGCCATCCAGGGCATGGGGGATGTGTATTTTTGTTATTGAATATTTGCTTAAAACAACGCCCTCATGGAAACTCCTTTCCTCCCCCCACGGGGGAGATAGAGGGGGGCCGTCTTTTATCTCCTTCTCTTTCCGAGTATATCCTGTATTCCATCCATATCGAAGGCAAGTGAGAAGCGTACAGTCTGATCAAGTGGGTTGGACTGTGCTGTTGAAATCACATAACCTGCATCAATAGAAAATACGTTCATCTTGAAACCCGCACCAACGGTAAAGTACTTACGGTTACCCTTGTTAGGGTGCTCATAGTGATAACCTGCACGAACGAAGAACTGATTGTTGTATGAGTATTCTGCACCTAAACTCCACTGTACTTCCTCCAATTCCTCCTTGAAACCTCTTGGTGCATCGTTGAAAGATTTGAAGATACCAGAGATAGGAGAAACGTTGTTGTAACCCTCAGAGTCAAGCCATGTTCTATAGTCTGGTTGATATTCACCAGAGGACACGTCACCGTTTAACTCTGGATGCTCCTGCTCGATGTACTGTTTGTATGTCGGCATTGTAGGAATAAGGAGCTTGTTTGCATCCGCTGCAATGGTGAAAGAGTTGTAATCATCCACGGGAACGAGAAGTGCCATACCGAAACGCATGTTGGTTGGGATAAATTCACTTGAGTTGCCTTCGTTGAACGAAATCTTACTACCGATGTTGCTAATGTTGAGACCCCAACTTAATTGGCATTCTCTCTGTCCCATGTTGATGTAACCATTGTGGTAGAGAGCAATGTCCGCTGCAAAAGCAGAACCTGGCTGATACTCGTCATCGTGAAGTCCGAGGTCAGAGTGAATGAAACGGAGACCTACGGCAGCTGAGAATGTCTCGCTCAACATACGTGAGTAGGCAAAATCTACAGCCATCTCGTATGGACGAATTGTCTCTCCAGAGTTTATGTCACTTACCATCACATCACCGAGAGAGAAGTAACGGAGCGAAGCTGAGATTGCATCATAGTCACCGAGACGAGTGTATCCTGTGATATTTGCAAGGTCGATACCATCTACGAGTGAGCGAAGCCAGGGTGTGTAGTTGAGTGACACACCTGCACGGCTGATGCAGAATGGATATTTCGCTGGATTCCAGTATTGGGAGTTAACATCTGGGTCAGTAGCGGCACCGACATCACCAAGACCAGCCGCACGTGCATCAGGTGCGATGGCAAGTGATGTTACGGCATAATTGACAGGGTTCAATTGGTTCCACTTATCCTGTGCGTTGGCTGTCAGGATCATGGCTGAGCATCCAAATGCTAATGTTATTATTCTTGTTTTATTCATCGTTACTATTTATTTTGTTTCCTATAAAAACGAATGCAAATGGAATTTATTGTGAGAAGTCGGATTTTACTATCCGAAGTGGTGTCCGTTCCTTTCCTACGGTCGGTAAGACAGCTTTAGGAAGTTGTGTGTTATGGGACTAACACCTTTTTTGTCTCATGTTGTATCTCTCCGCCATTAGACATATACTTAATCTTACGTATGTATGCGCCCTTTGGAATGGTCGCGTTCTCTGAACTGCTGAGTAATCTGCCCGCAAAGTCGTAGTATTCCACCACCTTGGTGAGACCCTCAAACACTTCAAATGAATAATGCTTCTCACTCATGTTGTTGAACGTGTCGAATGCCCTCACGGTAAGAGTATGTGAACCTGCTTCAAGTTCCGGGAAAGTGAATTCAATCTTGCCTGAGGTATAATCACCTGTAGTCTGGCGATAGTAACTGTTGAGATTGTAGGTTGAAGATTCCTTACCATCAATCACAGCCACAATATCGTGTCCGAGTCCATTACCAGATGCATTGATACCGCTACTATCACTCAAGTGTATGTAGATGGTAGGAGTCTCGTTCACCCTCTGACCATCTATCGTATGCTCTGAGTTGATGTATGTAGCAATAGCTGGACCAACTGTATCAATCGCAAGCTCCACATCTGTACCTCCGATGATGAAGTCACGGAACGATCCGAACGCCTCTATCGTGTGGCTCTTATTTAGAGCATAGAGATTGATGAGTCCGCTGGCATTACTATAGTTATTGTCAAGCGGTACTGGGAACGTGAATGTAAACACACCATTCTTCACGCTGTCGGCTGCGCTGTAGAGTCTGCGCTTGTAGTCGCTATACGTAAACTCGTAATCCTCAGACCCGTTGTTATTGCGTGTGGTAATCGTCTCACGGTTGTCGAACACAGAAGACTCTACAATACCTTCAAAGTCCTTAAGTTCGTTTCCATTACCGTCCACTATATGACCACGTACCGTCACCTTCTCACCAGCACTAATCCGACAAGTCTCGTCCTTCACACTCTTGCCATTTATGGAGTCGATTAATATACTATAGTCTGGATTAGGGAGAACAATGGCTGGGTCGCCAAGAAGTACGAACTGACTCTTGTTAAGTGTAACATTATCTGACTTACTTTCGTTTATTATGTCACACTTAGCCTGAGACAAAGCCTCGCCAAGAGAATAACGCTTGCCACCCTCCTTACTGAGCATGTACTTCATCAGCAGTTTGTTAATCTTAGCATTCTGATCACCATAGACAGCTCTTGTAGTACCGAAGAAAGCAATAGCACCACCATCCTTGTTAAGTACAGCAGTCTCGCCAAGGGTCTCGGTATTCGTGTCGAAAGGTGTAGTCTCACATGCCGCAGTAATCCATACTGGCAGACGAGTGGTCTTCCACTTCTTGAAGTCATCAACATTCACAGCCATCTCATGTGAAAGCGTGAGAGGTGAACCGTGACCCGTATAGTTCATGATGAGAGCACCGTCAAGAACAGTCTTGTTGATGTCGCTCTCCACGCCTGGGTATCTTGTGCCTGTGGCAGACTGTTCCCAAGGGTAAGCATCCCAGTATATACGACTGAAGCGGAAGTTAGGATAGCTTGACTCAAGCGTGTTTGTCATTGCGTCGGCATGGCTCATGTGAGTGTAAGCACCTTCTTTTGTTGTTCCGTCATCAGCCAAGACACAGATGGAGTTACGCCAGTTTCCGGCGTTCGTGTTAAGAATATAGGCAATGGTCTTGTCAACCACACCCTTTGCCTCGTCAGCCGTAGTGACAGGTATGCGTCCGAGTCCAATCAGTGGCTTGTTCTGAAGAATGCTATAGCCGTCGTTAGGACAAACGATGTATTCCTCAAGCACGTATGAGGATGTTGTAGTTTCAGAGTCGTCAGATTCATAGCAAAGGAGATAGTCGTCAGCCGAATACTTCTTAGTTCCAAGCAGCATGAGCTTGTTGTCCCATACTGATGCACCAAAAAGAAGCACGTTCTTCAGTTTGCGTCCCTGTCCAGCTTCGCCCTTCTCATAGAGCATCTTGATGAATCTGCGATAAGCAGTCACGTCAGGTGTACCTGATGAGAACTCATTGTATATCTTGTCCGCCGATACGATGGCATAGTCAATGCTGTCGTGTGTCTTGTGGAATGCAGCAAGTCGTTCTGCCTGTGCAGTTAGCTTGCCGCTTGTAGGAACGATGACAAGCAAGTCAACGCTCTTCATGCTGTGCAGGTCTTGGTTCTCCACCGTACCTACCTTTGTCGGAACAGGGTAGGTGGCATTCTTGTCAAGTACCACGTATGTATCGCTCACCAGCATGTCCTCGGATAGTACCTTATATGTGCCGTTGGAGTACGTACCTTTAAGGGCACACATTGAGGAAATGCTTGTTACGTCCCACACAATGGCATTCTCGCTTGCACCGCTTATCTCAAACACGGAAGTACCTTTCTCGTTAGGGCTGAACTCTATGTAGTTCTCGCCTGTCATGTCCAGTTCACGCTCGTATGATGCACGGATATAGTCAAGGTGACCTTTAGTACCACTTGTCATGGATAGTGAAACAGGCAGTTTGTCTGTTGCGAGACTTGTCACGGTGAAGGATTTCGTTCCTTTTTGTGCTACGGCGTTTTCCCCGAGTTTTTGAACTTGGAGTGTTGCCAACTGAGTGCCGTTTGCTTTGATAGCAACCGTTGAAGCGCTACTACTATTTGCTCCGAAGAGTACATCCACGTAGATGTCGCTTGTGGTGTGCTTGTTGACGTTAATAGAATACGCCTTGGCAGAACCACTTGAATATTCAGTTGACTCATAGAACCTGCGACCAAAATTACCGAAAGAATATTCGTCTTTGTCGTAGATGCTATGAGCGTATGTTGTCTTCTGTGTAATGGTTGCGTTTGACTCCGCATCGTGTGTGTCGAACGTTGCAGGAGCACCGCTTGTGTCTTCCGTTAGGAAATAATAGATATATGAGCTGTAAGGATTGTTGAGATGATAGAATTTCTTGCCGCTCTTAGTCCAGAGAGTCGTTCCCTTTGAGTAGAACAGCAAGTTGCCAGATGGCGTGTCTCTGTAGAGAGGAATCTCCGTGAGGTCATCATCCATACCATCGATGTCGTCGTCAGGAAGAACTGGGAGGTTGTAGCCATAGAGCTTGACCTTTGCGGGGGCAGAGAATCCCATCTTCTTCAGGTCATTCTTCGACAACTGATATACTCCACTGTTGTCCACACGTATCTTAACCCACTTACCTTGTGCCAGTAGTGAGTGTTCTGCATATTGCATCTGTGCATCTGCTGTTATTGATGCCAATGTGGATAACAAGAGGAATATTGCTTTTCTCATATCTTTGTTTCTATATTAATGTGCTTTCCGAACTCGGTAAGCACTTTTACTTAATCTTCTGGCGGAGTACCTTTGTGTCTCCAATGAAGCCTTCGAGTATGTCGTTCTCCTTTACAGGACCTACGCCTACAGGTGTTCCTGTGAAGATGAGGTCACCAGTCTTGAGCGTGAAGAACTTGCTACAGTATGCGATAATCTTATCCACGGAGAATACCATGTCCTTTGTGAATCCCGTCTGTACTGTCTCGCCATTCTTCTCAAGGTGGAACTCAAGGTTCTGTACGTCACCACCAAGCTCGTCCAGTTTGATGAACTCGCCTACGGCTGCACTACCGTCAAAGCCCTTGCAGATGTCCCAAGGATGTCCTGCCTTGCGTAGCTTCTCCTGAAGGTCGCGTGCCGTGAAGTCGATACCAACAGTCACCTCGTTGTAGTAGCGATGAGCAAAACGCTCGCTTATGTCCTTACCCACGTGCGCAATCTTGACGACTATCTCAGTCTCGTAGTCGAAACGCTCCGCAAAGTCAGGAACGAAGAAAGGCTTATGGTCACGGAGCAAAGAACTCTCCTGCTTGGAGAATATCACAGGCTCTGTTGGCAGAGGAGTGCTACCGTTAAGTTCTGTATTATGTAAGGCATAATTCATGCCAACGGCTAAAATCTTCATTTCTTTTGAATTTTGAGTTATGAATTGTGAGTTATGAGTCAGATTGGACTCATAACCCATAACTCACAGTTCAAGACTCCTAATATAATCCAATTAATTTGAGAATGTCGTTGAGGTTTGCCCAAAGCATAAGACCGAGGAGCAACCACATACCGACAACCTGAATATTCTCAAGGAACTTTTCGCTTGGCTTCTTGCCTGTACACATCTCAAAGATGGTAATAATAGCATGACCGCCATCGAGAGCTGGTATTGGGAGAAGGTTCATGATTCCAAGTACAACACTTAGGAATGCAGTAAACTGCCAGAAGCCTATCCAATCCCATTCTGTGGAGAACATCTTTCCTATACCAATGAAACCACTAACGTTTTTGGCGCCCTTCTTTGTAAAGAGGTATTTCAATTGGTCAACATAGCTCTTCATTACGTTCCATCCACGCTCAATTCCAGCTGGGAATGACTCAAAGAAACCATAATGTTTAACTGTCATCTTGTGCTTATACGGATACTCTGGAGCAAAGCCTATTTTGAAGTTTGCATCAAGTACAGCCTTGACTGTATCCTTATCATTTATCACAAGAGAAATGCTTCTCTGCTTGAGTGAATCAGCATGAGTTGACTTTTTATCGAGAACGTCTTGACGTAGTGTGATCTGATACACGACATCATTATAATCAGCAATAGCATTGCCGTTGATAGACGTAATCCTGTCACCTATCTTGAGACCAATCTTTTCGGCAGGGCTTCCAGGCAACACCTCGCCAACTTTATTTGGCAAACGCATATCTGCATATTTTGGTTCCTGTTCCATCATATCGAGAAGGCTCATCTCCTGTGGGAGAACGATGACTTCCTTCTTGCCATTACGGAGAACGGTTACAGTCTTAGCATTTGATATGTCCTGAAGTTTGCCTATTGTCCAATACAAGACTTCCTTATCATCAATATGAGTGATGATGTCGCCATCCTTGAATCCGTCTTCTTTGGCAGCAGCAGAGAACTTCATACCGTATGTCATGTCTGTGCTCTTGACATACTTTGTTCCATGTACATAGAGTACCATAGAATAGATAACAAAGGCTGTGATGAAGTTCATGATGACACCACCGAGCATGATGAACAGACGTTGCCATGCTGGCTTGGTACGGAACTCCCAAGGTTTTGGTGGCAGAGCCATCTGTTCCTTGTCCATTGACTCGTCAATCATACCTGATATCTTGACATAGCCACCGAGTGGAATCCATCCGATACCGTATTCTGTTCCTTCGTACTCGTAATCGCCATTCTCCTTCTTTGGTACAGGTTTCTTGCCGACGAGTTTGCGGAACCAGTCGGAGTATGTACTGAAGAAGCGGAACTTATAGTCGAAGAAGAGATAGAACTTCTCTACGCGTGTCTTGAATAGTTTGGCGAAGAAGAAGTGTCCTCCCTCGTGAAGTACTACTAAGAGTGAGAGGGCAGCTATCAATTGCGCGCCCTGAATTAACCATTCCATTGGATTTATAGTTTGTTTCTTATATTAACGTTAGTTTTTGGCTTTTATTGTATAATTCATCCATAACCTTATACAGCTATGGTAGATTAGAGGAGACTTGCTGCAAAGGCACGTGCTTCCTTGTCGGTAGCGAGATAGTTCTCAAGAGTGTCAACGGTGTTGAACGCTACGTTCTGCATTGTCTTCTCGATAATCTCGCTTATGCGTGTGTAAGGAATTTTGTCCTCTATGAAAGCACGGTTCACAATCTCGTTGGCTGCATTAACGATACATGGCATGTTGCCACCTTGGCGCAAAGCCTCGTATGCAAGTGCAAGACATGGGAAACGCTTAGTGTCTGGTTCCTCGAATGTGAGGCTCTGCATCTTGAAAAGGTCAAGACGGTCGCCTGTGAGTGTGAGTCTCTTAGGATAAGAGAATGCGTACTGAATAGGCAAACGCATGTCTGGTACTCCGAGCTGTGCCTTCACTGCTCCGTCCTCAAACTGTACGGCAGAGTGAATGACACTCTGTGGGTGTACCACAACCTGTATCTGCTCTGGCTTTACTCCGAAGAGCCACTTTGCCTCGATAACCTCAAAGCCCTTGTTCATGAGTGTGGCAGAGTCGATGGTAATCTTGGCACCCATGTTCCATGTAGGATGAGCAAGGGCATCTGCTTTTGTGACGGTCTTGAGCTGTTCGTTGTTGAACTTGCGGAAAGGTCCTCCACTACATGTGAGAAGTATCTTGTCAATCCTGTTGCCCGGCTCAAGACACTGGAAGATAGCCGAGTGCTCTGAATCGACAGGAAGGATTGGCACCTGATACTCGTTGGCGAGCTTGGTTATAAGTCCACCTGCCACGACGAGTGTCTCCTTATTGGCAAGGGCTATGACCTTCTTTGCCTTGATGGCTGCTATTGTTGGCTCAAGACCTGCAAAGCCTACCATAGAGGCAAGAACGATATCCACGTTCTGATCCTGTACCACGTCGCAGAGTGCCTTAGCTCCTGCATATACCTTGATAGGAAGGTCGCTGAGAGCGTCCTTTACCTTGTCATAATTCTTCTCTTTGGCAATAACGACTGCCTCTGGATTATATTTTCGTGCCTGTTCTATAATAAGGTCAGCATTATTATAGGCTGTAAGCACGTATGCCTCATAGAGGTCGCTATGCTGCTCTATTACGTCGAGTGCCTGAGTACCTATGCTGCCTGTTGAACCTAATATACAAATTCTTTTCTTCATACAAGCCCCCCGACCCCCGAGGGGGGCGGCTATCCAGTTGTGGGGGATGGTAGCCTGTGGTTAATATTATTGTCTCCCGGGGCTGACGCTCCGGACACGGTGGCGAACGGTAAAGGATTACAACTCCAGCAAGCCGATTGGCAGGTCCATCGTCATGACCTTGTTGTCCTGGTCAATATTGCTGATGAACTCCTCATGGGCAGGAATCATGACCTCACTACCGTCGTTGCGCTCCACGATGAAGAGCCAGTTCTCGGTGTTGTCGTCAATGGCTGTGATAGTTCCAATCTCGCTATTATCGTCACCGTCAATCATCTTGAATCCGATGAAGTAGTTGAGCGATACTTCGTCCTCGCCAAGTTCCTGTACGTACTTGTTCTCGATATAGACGTTGCATCCCAAGAGGAACTGTACGGAGTCAGAAGTGTCAAGGTCCTCGAACTTGACGAGTGCCGTGGTGTCACTCCTGAATCTGTATTCCTCAATAAAGAACGGCACGAGGATGCCGTCAATCTCACAAATGAGATAATCGACATCTGCCGTGTCGAACACATCGTCCGTAAAATTGAAGTTTACCTCTCCATTCAGACCATGTGCCTTGGTAATCTTACCTATCTGATAAACGTCTTCTTTTCTAATCATATAAAGAAGCCAAGCCCCCCGACCCATCCTTCGGAGTTAAAAGTTAAAAATTAAAAGTTAAAAGTTAAGTTTTGAAGATTAAAGTTCACGAGTTCCATGTTTGGGACGGGTAACTCTTAACTTTTAATTCTTAACTCTTAACTCCCGCGAAGCGGGCCTATACTCTCTGTATCTTTGCTCCGAGTGCGTTAAGTCGTCCCTCGATGTCCTCGTATCCACGGTCAATCTGCTCGATATTGCTGATTACGCTTGTGCCCTTTGCGCTCATGGCGGCAATAAGGAGGGCGATACCTGCACGGATATCTGGAGAAGACATACGTGAGCCACGAAGCTTGAACTGGTTGTCGTGACCGATGACTACGGCACGGTGTGGGTCGCAGAGGATAATCTGAGCACCCATGTCAATGAGCTTATCCACGAAGAAGAGACGGCTCTCGAACATCTTCTGATGGATGAGAACGCTTCCCTTTGCCTGAGTTGCCACGACGAGGATTACACTCAAAAGGTCAGGCGTAAGTCCTGGCCAAGGTGCATCAGCAAACGACATGATGCTTCCATCCATGAATGACTCTACCTCATAATGCTCCTGCTCTGGAATGAAGAGGTCATCGCCACGAAGCTCCATCTTCACACCAAGACGACGGAACATGGAAGGGATGATTCCGAGATTCTCATAGGACACGTTCTTGATGGTAAGCTCGCTACCTGTCATTACAGCCATACCGATGAACGAACCTACCTCAATCATATCTGGAAGGATGGTGTGTTCACATCCGTGGAGTTCCTTCACACCTTCGATTGTAAGGAGGTTTGAAGCGATACCGCTGATTTTTGCGCCCATACGGTTGAGCATCTTGCAAAGCTGCTGGATGTATGGCTCGCAGGCAGCATTATATATAGTAGTGGTGCCTTCAGCAAGTACGGCAGTCATGATGATGTTGGCTGTACCTGTGACAGAAGCCTCATCAAGGAGCATGTACTTGCCCTTGAGTTCCTTTGCGTCAATTTCGTAAACGCCTCTCTCCGTATTATGTATAAACTTAGCACCCAGTTCCTGTATGCCTATGAAGTGGGTGTCGAGACGGCGACGACCAATCTGGTCGCCTCCTGGCTTAGCCACGCAAGCCTTGTGGAAACGTCCGAGCAGAGGACCGAGTGTGAGGATGGAGCCACGGAGGCGGCTGCATCGCTGTACAAACTCGTCGCTATTGAGGAAATCCATGTCGAGGCTGTCTGCCTGAAACTGGTAATCCTTGCCGCCAATCCTCATGACCTTCACACCCATCTTGCTCAGGAGGTCGATGAGGTTGTTCACGTCGAGGATGTCTGGCACGTTCCTCATTATGACAGGTTCAGCCGTCAAAAGTACGGCTGATAAAACTTCGAGTGCCTCGTTCTTGGCACCCTGTGGAACAATCTCTCCGTGGAGCTTGTGTCCGCCTTCTATTATGAATTGAGCCATGTAAAAGATAGCCTCCCATTCCACAAGGTTCGGTGTCCTTTCGGACAGACGCCTTTAGAGGATTGGGAACTTTTATTACTTCTTCTTTTTCTTCTTTGTGATTGATGTTGAGATAAGGTTACTGAGGAGCTCACCGTCAGTAACGAGAGGATTGTTGATTGGGTCGATTGTAACCTTACCCTCTGTGTAATCTGCAAGGTCGTCAACAACTTTTCTGTCGCTCATAACGTCGATGTCCCAATATGCAAGGCTTCGCTTCATCTGGTTTGCCACCTGATGTGCGAGTTCCTCACGTTCCTCTGGGTCTTCTACCTCGGTAATCTTCTTTGTCAAGTCCTCAAGTATTCTTCCGTAGTGACGACGGCGGATTGGTTTCTGAGGATAGTTGACCTTCATCATCTTCTGCTCCTCATCATAGCGCTCAATCTCTACTGGGTAGTCGATGTCAAGCTCATATTTAGAGATGCGTGCAAGGTGGTTCCAAAGCTTCTGCTGGAAGTCCTCGGCATTACCGCTCTGCTCCGTCATGGTTGACATGATGCCAACGATGGTGTAGGCACAGTTGGTACGCTCGTCCCTGTCCTTGATTGTCTTGCAATGGTTCACCATCTCCTGGATGCTGCGACCATACTCCGACATCTGGAGGGGCTCACGACTTGTATTGTAATCCTTGACGGTGTCAAGTTCCTTATGTAATGATTCGATATCTCTCATTCAACGTTTAGCGTTTATTGTTTATCTATTGTTTATCGTTTAGAGTTTATAGACTTTACTCTTTAGGAAGAACAGCCAATGTTTTTCCCCAATCATATCGTTAATACTTTCTTGACATTTATGAGAGTCTCATATAGGTCTCATATGAGTCACTACTTAGTCAGTACTTAGTCACTACTTCAAAGTAGGGCATTTTCGATACTATTTTGTCTTTCTCTCAACTTTTTAATTTTTAATTTTTAACTTTTAACTTTACAGCAGGCTCTTTGCCTTTGTTGCCACAAACTCCTTGAGGTAGAAAGGCTCGAAGTAAGCCACATCCTCAAACTCGTCGTTGAGGAATTTCTTCTCAGCCAATGGCGCCATGTTCTTGGCATGAAGCTCCACTCCGTCAAGGAAGTGGGCATTTGGATGATTGATAACAGCCTTGCACTTCTCAGCTCCGTTGCCGAAGAAATATATTGGGTGCTTGTCAAGCTCTTCCTTGAATGAATTCTCGTCTATGACCTTGGCACAAGTGTCGATGACTGGCTTGAGTGCCCTTGTGTAGAGTGCCGTATAAACCTCCATCCTTCGTGCATCAAGCATTGGACATACGAGTGCATCCTCTGGGAGGTCATCATGCTTGAGGAGAACAGGTACACAGAGTACCTTGAGTGTTGGAACGGAGATAAGCTTGAGGTCTTGTCCGTAGCAGATACCCTTTGCCATAGACACTCCAATGCGGAGACCTGTGTATGAACCTGGACCGCTGCTCACGGCTACCGCATCAAACGGAATGGCATGACTGTCCGTGAAAGACATAGCCTCATCAACGAATACTCCCAACCTCTTTGAATGGTTCGTGTCCTTGGCACCGCCATTCTTTATGTCATCATAATTGTCTATCTGAAATATTGTGGCTCCGTCCTGACTGACAGCTACGCTACAGCCGTCGGTTGCCGTCTCAATATGTAAAATTACTGCCATCTTAAATAGAATTACACATAATACGATGCAAAAATACAAATAAATAACCGTTTTGTAGTTAGCATAATGACAAAAATCGCTATTTTTGCATAAAATTTAAGATTTAGCATTATGATTCAGTCTATGACAGGCTACGGCAAATGCGTAGCCGAATATAACGGAAAGAAAATTCACGCAGAGATAAAATCGCTCAACAGCAAGGCTCTCGACCTTTCCACTCGTCTCGCTCCTCTCTATCGTGAGAAAGAAATGGAGGTTCGTCAACTCATCTCTACCGCACTCGAACGTGGTAAGGTAGATTTCAATCTCTGGATTGAGAAGGACGAGGTGGCTTCAGTATCCACAATCAACAAGGAACTCGTAGGCGAATACTACAACCAGATAAAGGACGTGTCTGCCTCTCTCGGTCTCGACATGAGTGGAGTACAGTCAGCCAACGAATGGATGAAGGTACTCCTCCGCATGCCAGACGTGATGTCACGCTCTGAGGTAGAAGAACTCGCAGAAGAAGAGTGGGTTGTTGCACGTCAGGTAGTTGAAGGTGCAATCAATGCCCTCGTTGAATTCCGTAAACAGGAGGGTGAAGCCCTTGCAAAGAAGTTTACAGAAAAGATTGAAAACATACGTACATACCTCGCAAGCATCGAGCCATACGAGACAGGACGCACGGAGAAGATTCGCCAGCGTCTCCTCGACACTCTCGAACAGCATATCGGTGGCGACTATGACAAGAACCGCCTTGAGCAGGAGATGATTTACTACATCGAGAAACTCGACATCTCCGAGGAGAAGCAGCGTCTCACCAACCATCTCAACTACTTCCTTGAGACCATGAAGGATGGCAAGGGACAGGGTAAGAAGCTCGGCTTCATCGCCCAGGAGATGGGACGCGAAATCAACACAACCGGCTCAAAGTCCAATCAGGCAGAGATGCAGAACATCGTTGTCAAGATGAAGGACGAGCTTGAGCAAATCAAGGAGCAGGTGCTTAATGTGATGTAATGGTGGCATGATGCCACAATTGATAATTGACAATTGATAATTGATAATTATGCCATTCGGCGTATGGGCAATTACCTTTTACTAATTATCAGTTGACTTCTGGTTATTCCTGCCAATTATCAATTATCAATTATCAATTATCAATTGAGAATCGGTCTATACGGAGGGTCATTCAACCCCATACATAAAGGTCACACTTCATTGGCACAGTCGCTTGTAGATCAAGGGCTGGTAGATGAAGTGTGGCTTCTTGTTTCTCCACTCAACCCGTTGAAACAGATGAGTGGAGATATTGCCGCCTACGAGCATCGTCTCCGTATGGCAGAATTGGCGTGCAAGGGACACAAGGGACTTCGCGTCTCCGACTTTGAAAGTCATCTTCCCATTCCTTCGTACACCATCACGACACTTGACGCCCTTGCTGCGACCTACCCTCAGCATACATTTTGTCTTGTCATCGGGGCAGACAACTGGGATAGTTTCCATAGATGGTACAAGGCTGACGAGATTATTGCCAACTATACTATTCTTGTCTATAATCGTCCTGGTTATCCTCTTGATGAGGCTAACCTTCCTCCGTCCGTCAAGGTCGTCAACACTCCTCTTTACGATATCTCATCTACTCAGATACGTGAGGCAATAAAAAAAGGAGAAAGACCAACTGATTGGCTTTCTCCTAAGGTTCTTCGTTATATTTCGGAATCCAGAATATATCGTTTATGATTTTCTAAACACAGAAGAACTCAACGTTTTCTTTTTGCTTTCTCCGTGAATATATCTCTGTGCGCTTTGTGTCTTCTATGATTAAAAACACGTCGGTAGCATTTATTTCACAGCTACTTTCTTTCCGTTTATGATGTAAACCTTGCCTTTTGAAATGAAAAAAGTCTATATCATGGTTAGTTTTTTGTTCCCTTTAGCGGTATAGAGGGTATAAGCATGTAAAAATTATGGAAAAAGAAGAGATACATAGGTTGTTCACGCAGTATTATGCGAGGATGAACCGCATTGCACGCACGATACTGTGTGACGAGCAGGAGAGCGAGGATGTCATAAGCGACATCTTTGAGTATCTGCTATGCCATAATGTGACACTTATACCCGACACCGAGGAACGATACCTTCTTACCAGCGTGCGTAACCAGTGCATCAAGCGTATCAATCATCAGGAGGTGCACAATCGTATGGTGAATGCAGTCGTGACAGAAGATAGCGATGAGGTTGACGAGGATGAGCGTCTTGCAGATGTGATGGAGATAGTTGAGAACTCATTGACGGAGCAGGACAAGAGGATATTCATGTTGCGCTTCACGGAGGGCTACAGTTATGAGGATATCTCCGTGATGGAAGGGATAAGCAAGGTGGCGGTGTGGAAACATCTGTCACGTATTATCAATCGTATAAAGGAACAAATAAACAATCAGCATTATGTCAAGTGTTACAAACAAGTTTAGGGATATGCAGGAACATCCAGAGAATTATACGGATGACCATATCGAGTCGATGATTGACTATATCGACAAGCCAGTGGATGTGGAAGAGAAGTGGGCAAGGTTCGAGGCAAAGCATTTTGCCGTCAAGCCTGTGCGCAAGACCCATCTATGGCGTAATGTGGCAGCAATCGTTGCCTCTGTGTTTCTTATCGCTGGAGGATCGTTTGCTACCAAGACCGTTGTCAGCAAGATGTCGGTGGAGAATAGGGTGAAGGAGATTGAACCATACATGACCAATCCGTATAAGTTGCCGAACCTGACACCAGAAGAATATCAGGTTGCTATTGATGTGCACTGCGGTGATTCTATTGGAGATAAACTCCATTCAGATTATAAGATGTTCTCTGAGTTATATTCTATTGGTTGCAACTGGTATTGTGGTGGTGACCCGAAGGAAACCAAAGCGTCAAGTTTCTTGTCAGAGAATGGTGCGATAAGTTGTGTGCCAGATAA
>R24__coassemble_803_pt1 | contig 19362 bp, 18 predicted proteins | sample R24__metabat2_low_PE_026 | metagenome-assembled genome bin R24
AATACAACCGTACAGGTAGAATTATTTTTATAATGATTGTATTGATTAATGATGTTTACTTATATATTAAAACTTGATTATTTCATTATCTTTGAACGAATCATAACTACTTGTGATGACACGTTCGCCAGGTTCAAGACCCTCAATCACCTCGTAGTACAGAGGATTCTGACGTCCTATGCGGATATTACGTCGATAAGCCTTGCCATCCTTGTCGAGCACAAATATCCAGTTACCACCTGTTGTCTGAAAGAATGAGCTACGAGGAATGAGTACTGCCTGTTCAGGCTTACCAAGTTCGAGGTTAAGATAAACGGTTGCACCTACTCGTGCATCATTCCAATCATCCTGTCCTGCCACCGAACGGTCAAGTTTCATGTCAACCTTGAACTTACCATTACGCACTTCAGGATATACCTTGCGTATTATGAACGTGTACTCACGTTCCTTTCCTTGCGGAAGACGGATTGTTGCTGTAGCAGTAAGGCCAACACGCACACGGTCTATGTAAATCTCATCAACCATAGCCTCAACCTTGAAACTACTCAAGTCATTTATTTGTCCTATCGTCTGTCCTGCAGAAATACTCTGACCGAGTTCAACATCAAGAAGACCAAGCTCACCGTCAATATTGGAACGTACCTCCAGTTTACCTTTACGCTCACGCACGAGTATCACGTTCTTGCGCATATTGTCGAGATTATCCTCCATCTGTTCCATCTGCACCTTTCGATAGAGTGCATCCTGCTTGAGTCGTTCTGAGACAAGTCCCTGTTTCTTTTTGGCAAGTTCATAGTCTTCCTTGCTTTGCAGATAGGTCTCACGTGAGATAAGTTTCTCCGAATATAGGCGTTCATTCTGCAGAAAGGCACGATGCTTGCGTTTCACATCCACGTCAAGCGATGCATTCTCCGTTTCGTTGCTCAGCTTGTCCTGCTGCATAGCCACCTGAGTGTTACGGAGCATATTCTGTTTTTCTGCCAGTTCTGCCTCTGCGTTCAGAATCTGAAGGTCAAGATTACTGTTGGACAGACGGACGATAACATCCCCTTTCTTCAACGACTGTCCTTCCTCTGCAACCTTTTCCGTCACTATACCACCCTCCTCTGGTGATATTCTCACTACCTGAACAGGTACTACCATTCCGTTGATACGGATATAGTCCTTAAATTCTCCACGAGTGACATCACTTATGGTAACCATCTCACGATTGACCTTGATTGTACTGGCATGATTGCCAAAGATGATCCACAGCATAAGAATGACAAATAGTGTCGCTCCTATGATATATGGTATATGTTTGCGTTTTATTCCACGCTTACGTTCTATTACTCTGTCCATTTCTCTCCTTTATAATAACCAAGTATTCTGTTCTTGTAGATGTTAATGAGTTTTGTCTGCAACAGCAAAGCCTTGCTCTGGATAAGCGTTATGCGTGCCGTCTGTACATCAATAGGACTTGCAAGTCCTTCCTCATATTTCCTGACAGTAAGATGAGCCGCAAGACTATCTGCCGACACCTTTCGCTGCATCTTCTGCACTTCCATATAACTGTTGTTACAATCAACGAGTGCTTCTTCTATCATTCGTCTGAGTTCTGAACTCTGGTAGTCAAGATTCTCACGTGCCTTGCGAAGATTGTTTCGACTACGGCGCATACGTGTTATATTGCCCATGCCGTCAAATATAGGGACATAAAGCGAGGCATAGATGTACTTTCCGACATGATTGCGAAACTGAGTACCGAATGTTTCAGCCTTACTGCCCAACTGACTCGAATAGTTTGTATATATTCCTGCGCCTATGCTTATGGAAGGAACGAGTGCGCCTATACTTGAACGATACTGAAACTTAGATGCTTTCAACGATAGTTCCAAAATCTTTATTTCAGGATTGACATCCTTCGCTATACTATATATATTGTCTGCTTCGTCAAGCAAAGGTTTTGTATCATCCGTTATGACTGTATCAATATCAAGAACATCACCCGCAGGATAATTCATCTGTTGTTTCAACTGGTTGAATGCTGTAGTGAGAAGTCCTTGTTGTCGTACCACCTCATAGTCATCAGAGGCATATACAGCATCCATCTGTGCCACATCGGCATCGCCTTTTGTGCCAATCTCCGTCATTACCTTGGTACGATTAAGTAACATTCGGCTCTCTTCACGTTTTTCTTTGGCGTATGCAAGGGTACCACGGTAGTAAAGTACATCAACGAAAGCCTTGAATACTCTCTGTGCAACAGCATCACGTTGTGCCTGCAATCCATAACGTCCCATGAGTACGCTGGCACGTGCCGCTCGCAAATCGTTGTAACGTTTAAGACCATCAAACAGAGGAAGCGAAGCATATAGTTCATAACTGTTATTAAAGGTATTGATGTCCGTTGTTATGTTGGTCTCAGGGTCAGTAGAACGACCATAATTGAAACGTGCTCCTACGCTTCCTTCCACTGATGGAAGAAGTGCTCCAATGGCAGCAGTACGATCGTTGCGGTAGTCGTCAAGAACCATGGATGAGTTACGCACATCATGGTTATGCGTGACGGCATACCGCATACATTGTTCCACCGTCCACTTGTCCTGACTTGAGGCTTTGCCACAAAGCAGCGTGAATGTCATTATGATTGTTAGCTTACGTATCATCTGTTGTCTTGTTTTATTTTTGACAATGCAAATGTAGTCCATTATCCTGAGTCATGCATCACTTTTATGTATCTGAAAAGTCGTTTGTATGAATATCATACAGCATATTGTATGAAAATCATACACTATACTACTGCCACAGCATGATTATACACATTTTATCATCGTTTATCAGCAAACAATGACTAACTTTGCGACATGAATAATTACGGAACAATACTCGTGGTAGATGATAACCCAGGCATCCTTACCGCAGTCAAGATTTGTCTTGCAGATGTGTTTGAGCGTATAATCACACTCTCAACACCTGACAATATCATATCCACTCTACAACAGGAGAAAGTAGATGTGGTACTACTCGACATGAACTTCTCACTTGGTGTCAATACAGGTCAGGACGGTTTGTTCTGGCTACAGACTATCGTGCATCATCATCCCAATATTCCTGTGGTACTTGTAACAGCATACGCAGATGTAAAACTTGCAGTTAAGGGCATGAAGATAGGTGCAATGGATTTTATTGCCAAGCCTTGGGACAATGATGAACTCATCAGAGTGCTCAGGGACGCTGTGGATAAAAACCATAAGGTTGTACCTCTAAACCAGATGGAATCAGAGCATATACGCAAGGTTGTTGATAAATGCCATGGCAATGTCAGCAAAGCAGCCGAACTACTCGGCATAACAAGGCAGACGTTGTACGCCAAAATAAAGAAATAACCAAGGGAAGTACATTACATTATACATCCACACAAACTCACGCTCACATGCTATACATCATTATCTCCATAGTCATAGTTATTCTTGCCATTTGCTTCTATCATCATCAGACCATTCTGAGAGACAGGGCATATCTGATGCGTGAGGCTATACGTAATCATGACTTCACATTCCATCTCCCAGTCAAGGGACTCTTTTTCGGTGAACGTGCCCTACAAGAAGCTCTCAACGACCTCGGCAAGGACATAAGTAGTCTGGTGGCACAAAACGAGGTGGAGTCATGGCAGAAACTGACACGGGTACTCACACACGAGATAATGAATGCTACAACACCAATATGCAGCATCAGTCAGGCCTATCTTAATAATCCGCAAATCAAGGGTACACCATACGAGGAAGGCATACGTACCATCTACGACACCACACGTGGATTGTCAACTTTCGTTGACAGCTATCGCAAGTTCACTCAGTTGCAGGAACCTGTACCAACAGACATTGTCCTTGTCGATTTAATCAACAGTCTGAAACTGTTATACAAGGACATAGAATGGAATGTCACTATTCCTTACGAAACAACGATACATGCAGACGAGAACCTCATCCGTCAAGTCCTTATCAACATAACTAAGAATGCTATAGAGGCAGGAGCAAAGAAGATGGACATACGTTGGAACAACGCACTATACATAAGTAATAATGGTGTTCCAATACCAGCAGGAGCACGACGTGAGATTTTCATTCCATTCTTCACTACCAAGAGTAACGGTTCAGGCATCGGTCTTGCTCTCTCACGACAGATTATCATGCGTCAAGGCATGAACCTACGTCTTGCAGATACACCAGTAAGTGGTTATCACACCACGTTTGTGATAGAATAAGAAGAAAACGACGTCTGAACATATTTCAAACGCCGTTTTATCATCTTTTATCTTGTTGAGTTACGGAGTGCATCGTTTAACTCGTCGAGTGATTCTTCCATTTCTTTTGGAGTTATGGTGCGTTCTTTCGTAGCCTGTGTGTTAGGAGTGGAACTGAATGTGCCAATCATACTGTCAATCGCGCCTACAACATCTTTGATGACTGATGAACCATTACCGAGGTTGTTCATCAATGCCATTGGTAACTTGGTTGCTATGCTTGATACGAAACGTCCGCTGAGACGTATAAGTTTTGCTTGTTGTTCTTGAGAGAACTTGCAGTCCTCTGCGTCTTTCTGAATGTCCTTTAATTCTTCCTTGTACTTTTCGTATGCTTCTTCGTCAAACATATCGATCTCTTCTATCTCCTCACAGAGTGATTCAAGACGATTTATCACCCTCTCTTCTCGTGAACAACACGACGAAAGTGTGAGCCCCATTGTTAAGATTACAGAAGCAATAATAAATAATCTTTTTATCATATAGATAGTGTTAGTATTTTTTATTCACGTAATATCCTAAGACCATTACGCTTGGGATTAGTCTTTCGACTATTATTTATTCCTCATATTCATCGTCGTCCATATATTCATCATCGTCCATGTCGTCCAACGAACTATTGAGTTTGTTCAGTTTCTTGCTTATCTTGTTCATTTTTTCCCTATTTTATTTAGCGAACCGTCGATGTCATCCATATCATCATCGATATCGTCAGAGAAACCGTCTGCAAAGCCTTCCATGAAGTCTCCCATCATGTTCATACCTTGATTAAGTATGTCACCTGCTGTGCCGAACATTGTGCCCGTCATCTTCATTGTCATTACGGACATAAGTCTGCCAGCGGACTTGGAGAGTCTCTTCTGTTGTTCAGGACTGAACTCGCAGTCCTCTGCATCGTTGACAATGTCGTTGTACTCTTCGGTGTATGTCTCAAAGTCGTCTTTGTCAAAGTCATCGTCGTTCTCTATCTCGTCACACAATGCCTCAATCCTGCTGATAACTCTCTCCTCTCTTGACTGACAAGATGAAAGAGTGAATAAAGGTACTAAGGCAACAAAAGCCATGATTAAGAGTTGTTTTGTTTTCATAATTGTTATAGTTGTTAATGTTTTATTCAAACCAGTTGTCCCTGTCCATACTGCGATAGCCTACGGCTTCTGCTATATGGTAGCGACGGATGTTCTCTGAACATTCTAAATCGGCTATGGTACGTGCTACCTTTACTATGCGGTCGTAGGCACGTGCAGAGAGATTAAGACGTCTCATAGCGTCTCTTAGGACTGTTGTACATTCAGAATCGAGTGCGGCATATTTTTGCATGAGCGATGATGTCATCTGAGCATTGCAATGGATAAGACGATGCTCCTTGAAGCGTTCCTGCTGTATCTGGCGTGCCTTGATGACCCTTTCTCTTATCATTGCACTTGGCTCACCATTTGGCATATTGGTCATCTCGTCTATTCCAACGCTTTCCACCTCCACTTGTATATCGATGCGGTCCATGAGCGGTCCGCTGATACGGTTCATATACTTCTGTATCTGTGCCGGAGTACAAACACAGGCGTGCGTAGGGTGGTGGTGATAGCCGCAAGGGCAAGGGTTCATACTTGCCACGAGCATGAATGAGCATGGAAGAGTGAGGTTGTACTTGGAACGTGAAATAGTGATAATCCTATCTTCAAGCGGTTGACGCATGGTCTCAAGCACTGTCCTTGAGAATTCTGGTAGCTCGTCAAGAAAGAGCACTCCGTTATGTGAGAGACATATCTCTCCGGGCATGAATGTGGCACCACCACCTACGAGTGCCACATCGGATATGGTGTGGTGAGGAGCACGGAATGGTCGCTGTGATATGAGTGAGGCATCCCTTTGCAGTTTACCAGCCACACTGTGTATCTTGGTTGTCTCAAGGCTTTCGCTTAGTGACAGTGGCGGTAAGATACTTGGAAGACGCTTTGCCATCATGGACTTGCCACAACCAGGAGAACCTATAAGGATTATGTTATGACCTCCTGCTGCTGCCACCTCAAAGGCACGCTTGACGTTTTCCTGTCCCTTCACTTCCTCAAAGTCGAAGTCAAAGTGACTCTCGTTTTCAAAGAACTCACGACGTGTATCTACTATAGTCTGTTCTATATATACTTCACCTTGAATATGTCTTACGACATCATGCAAACTCGTTGCTCCATAAACTTTCAGTTTGTCAACTACAGCTGCTTCGCGTGCGTTGGCTTCGGGTACGAACAATGAATCATAACCCATTTCACGTGCTTTAATGGCTATCGGCAGAGCCCCCTTGATTGGCATAACTGAACCATCCAGTCCCAACTCACCAACGAACATACACTTTTCATTGACTTTGTTTTTGATTGCTTCTTCCGCTTCGAGCAGTCCTATTGCTATCGGAAGGTCAAAGCCAGAACCTTCCTTACGAATATCAGCTGGTGCAAGATTGACTACGATATTCTTTGTTGGAACCTTAAATGCATTGTAACGTAATGATGCAAGTATTCGTTCCTGGCTCTCCTTGACTGCACTATCTGGCAGCCCCACTATGGTGAAGCGTGTCTGCGGTGTGTTGGACATATAGGAATCAACCTCCACGTTTATTGGGATGGCCTCCAGTCCTTGCAATGTAGCGGTGTGTATTCGTGACAGCATTAGGATATTAGTTTTTAAAGTTATTCAATAAGTTATGCTTATGCTTTACTTACTTGAAGTAAAAAAAGAAGTTTATCCCTCTTCACTCCATGAAGTTAACTCCTGTTTACTTTCAAAACTTGAGTCATTTATTACTTTAAGTGTTTCTTGAGGTCACTTTTAAGTTGGTCTGATTCTCTTCCTGTGGCAATAATCTTGTGCTTATTATCAACGATTATATAGAAAGGAATGGATGGGATGCCAAGCTTCTTGAACACAGGTGATTCGAGTCCAAGTCCATCGCAATACTCTTCGATGCCGATGCCTTCGTCTGTCCTTGAATCACCCTCAAAGCGATTTGTCTCTACATCAAGCGATATACCAACATATCTGCTCTTGAGGCTGTCGCGATGTTCACGTGCATGCTCTCTAATTTTCCAAAGGAAGTCATAGTAACCGTTAGTCCAACTTGCCCAGAAGAAGATAATGGTGTTACAGTCCTTCTTCTTGTCCCATAGCTTACATTTTTCTCCAGCAGAGTTGCGAAGGGTGACATCTGGAACTATCTTACCAGTCATAGTCTTGTCTGTATCTTTCAATCTACCCTCAATATTCAGAAGATAATCATTCTTTGGCTGTGCCTTCTTCAGAATACCAAGGACTTTGTTTATGTCCTTCTTCGTAACCTTGTTGTTTTGTACATAGTAGCGGTCGAACAAATATATAGCAACGACAGAACCTGCATTGTCCTCTATATATTTTCTTATCAGTTCTTGTGAACGTGTTGGGTCAGCAGACATTGATTGACGTAACTCGTTCATTGCCTCGTTTTCATCTGTACCCTTTACCACATAATTCTTCAGGTCTGTGGATGAAACCTCATAAGTTATTTCCTTGCCTGGTGCAACAAATATGACCTGCTCCATGGCGTTAGGGAATACGAGCATATAAGGAGTTGCCTCGTTGCACTCTCCTTCATAACTGAATTTACCTGAGTTTACGGTAATGGTATCAAAGCGTGAGTCCTTGTTGTAGAGGTTGTACATATACAATTCACCTCCAGCCATATCAGAGAACTTACCTTCGATACTAAAAGAAGAGCCGCTAGGACCACACCCCATAAGGAGTGTGGCAACCAGCGGCATGATATACATTAACGATTTAATTTTCGTCATTGTGCGTCATTATTACTTAGCGATAGCAGCAACTACCTCAGCATACTTGTTGAACTCTGCGTCTGTAGCAGCCTTCTTGATGTAAGACTTGTCAGCAGCAATAGCCTTCTGGAGGTTAGACTTAACCTCTGAAGAAGAGTTAGTGCGAGCGCCGAGAACAGCAGCAAGATAGTAAGTAGTAGCGTCAGCATTCTTGATGCTGTTGAGGATAACCTTAGCCTTAGCATAGTCCTTGTTCATGATTGAAGCAAGAGCTGCGCTGTTAGTGTAAGAGTCAGCAAGCTTAGCTGTAGCCTGTGAATACTTACCCTGAGCGATGTAGAGCTGACCGAGAGCCTCATCGTAGTTGTTAGCAGAAGTGCCCTTAGCGATGTAAGACTCAGCAGTCTTTGTGTCGCCACTCTGGAGAGCGATAAGACCGAGGTTTACATTTGGCTCAGCAGCATTCTTGTTGATAGAGAGAGCCTTCTTGAAATACTCAGTAGCCTTAGCGTTGTCACCCTTCTTGTAAGCGAGCTCACCGAGGTTGTTGTAAGCGCGGTAGTCATTAGCGTAAAGCTCAGTTGTCTTCTTAAGGATAGCCTCCTTCTTAGCAGCATCAGTAGTGAGCTTGTTAGCTGCGTAGAGAAGCTCCTCTACAGAAAGCTTAGAAGCGTCCTCACCGAACTGTGCGAGGATTTCCTCATCGCTACGACCGATTACGTCATAGTTGATTGTGAGACGTGAACGACGGAGTTCTGGGAGAACTGCGTCTGCGAGCTCCTTGTAAACAGAAGAGATGTTCTTGATCTCCTGCTCACGCTGCTCTGGATCAGAGTACATAGAGAGAACGCGGAGGATAACATCCTTGTCCTGGAGGTTAGACTGCTGAACGAGTTCCTTGAAACCGTCCCAGTCCTCAGCTGTGTACTTAGAATCAACGTCGCCAGAAAGCTTCTGCTTCTTGAGCTGCTGGTTAACGTAAGACTCAGAGTTCTTACCACGGTTGCCAGCGAGCTTATCGTTGAGGTCGTAAGCACCATCTGGTGAAGCGTAAGAGCTAACCTCAACATTGTTGAGCTTGAGACCCTTCTCGTCAGCCTTGATGTTCTTCAACTGAGCGATGAACTCCTTGATGTTATTGCTGTTAAGCTCTGAACCACGAAGGTTAGCCTGACCGATGAGGAACTTAATCTGTGCCTCCTGCTTCTTAGCGATGATACGCTGGAACTGGTCAGCAGCCATACCTGTGTTAGCTGTCTTAACTGTGTTGCGAACGAGGTTAGCTGTACATTGTACACCCCAGTCAATCTTAACGTCGTTAAGCTCAACAGACTTGCCGCTCTTTGTAGCAACGAAAGTCATATAGAGCTCTGAGCTCTCCATACCATCCTTCCAAGGGAAGTTGATCTTCATTGTTGAAGCACCACCATTCTTGTAAGAGATAACTGTGTTGTTGCCCTGAATCTTCTCACCCTGGAAAGTCTTGCCAGCACCTACTGACTCAGTTCCGTTGTAACGGAGAACTGGAGTACAAGTGATGATACCCTTCTTAGGCATTACCTTTGCTGGAATGTTTGCACTTACTGTTGCAGGTACCTGACCACCAACGCACTCAAGTGGAGTTGGAGTGACATTGAACATGTCAGCAGTAAAATTGCCAAACTTGCTACAGCCTGTAAGCACCATAGATGCAGCTGCAGGAATCAAAACATAAAAATTCTTTTTCATTTTGATCAATTGTTTAGTAAATAAAAAGTTAATATTATTTTAATTATTTTTTTTCTCTTTTTCGAAAGTCAAAAATCTCAGAACTCTTAATTCTTAACTCATCACAGGTATTTTCTGCTCATCTGTCTGACAGGATACCATACTGCAAGGAAGCCGATTACTATCACAGTCACGAGTACAAGGACAATATCCGTAGCATGAACGCTTACAGGATAGGTGTCTATGATGTATGTACCTTCGTCACTTCCAAACTTCACCACCTTATAGTATTGCTGCACAAGGCAGAGTCCTACTCCGAGCGTGATGCCTATTACGGCACCTATGACCGAAATCATTCTTCCCTCAAAAAGGAAGATGCCCCTTATCATGCTGTCCGAAGCACCAAGGTTGCGTAGCGTTATCACATCCTGTTTCTTGTCTATGATAAGCATGGAGAGCGAACCTATGATATTGAAGCAGGCTATGAGCAGGATGAATGTGAGGAATACATACGAAATGAGTTTTTCTACCTTCATTATCTTGAACGTGTCTTCCTGCTGCTCGTATCTGTCCAGTACCTTGTACTTTGTTCCGAGCACTTTTTCAATATCTGCCTTTGCCCGACTGATGCTCACGCCATCCTTGAACTTCAGCTCTATCGCAGTCACATAGCCTTGCTTCTCAAAAAGTCTTCGTGCAAGTGATATTGACGTGATAATATAACTGCTGTCATACTTGTTCTGCTTGACCATGAACGCCACATTAGGCGAGAACAGTTCTTCCTGATTCAGATTCTCGAGAGGGTCCGTCATATCCAATCCCTCGCCCTTACGTGGAGCATAGAGATAGAACGGAGCACGACAATCTGCTGTCACTCCCAACTGGTTGAGAAGGGCAAGACCACATATTCCGTAGTCTATGACATCTGCCTCCAGTTCGTATGTTCCGTCACCGACAAGAATATCATCAATATTTGTCAGCTGCTGGAAATTGTCTCCTACACCCTTTACGGTCACCATCATCTGACGGTTGTTGACAGTAAGGAGTGCGTTGTCCTCTATCACCTCCGTCAAGACGGCTATGTCCTCATTCTTCCTCAACAGTTCAAGTTCCTCCTCGTCGGCAGCCATATACTTGCCTTGTACAGGAATGACCTTCAGTTCTGGGTCGAAACTTGTAAAGAGGTCAGCCACCATATCCTGAAATCCGTTGAATACGGACAGGATGCACACGAGTGCTGCGGTTGCTATTGCTACTCCGCACACCGAGACACCAGATATGATGTTTATGGCGTGGTGCGACTTCTTTGAGAGAAGATAATGACGCGCTATGTAAAAACTTGCGTTCACTTCGGGTTATACCAAATTAACTGTTGTTCCTGTCTGGAGTTCTGCTTGCGCTTCGCTTCCTGATAGTGTTAATGTTAGTTTTTTATATAACTATTAAGTATTGGGACTTTCCGAACCTGATGTCAGTTCTTCAAGAGCCTGTCGATGTTCTCCACATAATCCAGAGAGTCATCAAGGAAGAACTTGAGTTCTGGTATGATGCGGAGTTGGTGACGCTCAAGGTTTCCGAGAGCGAACCTTATCTGTGACGCATGCGCGTTGATGTTCTCCATTATCTCCTCAGCCTTGTCGCTTGGGAATATGCTGAGATATGCCTTTGCCACGCTGAGGTCTGGACTTACACGCACTACGCTGACACTTATGAGTATGCCATGTGTCTGGCGTGTCTGTTCCTGAAATATTGTGCTAAGATCCTTTTGAATCAATCGCGCAATCTTATTTTGTCTTGTTGTTTCCAATTCAGTTTCGTTTTACAGTTTCTTTATTATCGTCAGTCCGTCACGAAGTGGCAGAATGACTTTTTCCACTCTCTTATCCTGAGCCACAAGGTCATTGAATGCTTGAACACCTCTTGTCTGAAGGTCACATTCTTTCGGATTCTTGTCGAGCACATGTCCATCCCATAAAGTGTTGTCTGCGAGGATATATCCTCCCGGATTGAGATGTTCAAGTACCAGCTCGTAATAATCTGAGTATATTCGCTTGTCACCATCGATGAATGCCATATCAAACGTCAAGCCAAGTTTTGGAATAATTTCCATTGCATTACCGATGTGCATCGTAATCTTGTCTGCGTATGGCGAGTTCTTGAACCACGGAAGTGTGAAGTCCTCCTGCTCGTCATTTATCTCTATCGTGTGGAGATGTCCGTCCTCTGGTAGTCCTTCGGCAAGACATAATCCCGAATAGCCGCTGTATGTTCCTATCTCGAGTATGAGCTTCGGCTTAATCATTCCTACAAACATCTTGAGGAGACGTCCCTGGATGTGTCCGCTTGCCATTCTCGGATAAAGGAGATGAAGATGAGTTGCTCTGTAGAGCTGATGAAGATATTCACTCTCAGGATCGATATGTTCCTTGATGTATTCCTCTATCTGCGACATCTCGTCAGAGAACTCTGATATAAGCGTTGTCTTTTCACTCATACACACTATCTTTTTGCTTCCTTGAGTGCCTCTACCGCAAGTCTGTAACTGTCGAGACCAAATCCGCAGATGACACCCACACACGCACATGATATCATCGACTTGTGTCTGAACTCCTCACGCTTGTGGACGTTTGAGATATGAACCTCTATGACTGGAGTATTGACACCACGTATTGCATCCTGCAGAGCCACCGAAGTGTGAGTGTATGCGCCTGCGTTGAGGACAATACCATCGTAGGAGAATCCGACCTCGTGAATCTTGTTTATCATCTCTCCCTCGATATTCGACTGGTAGTACTCAAATTCAATATCTGGATACCTTTTAGTCAGTTCGTCATAGTAGTCAAGAAATCCTTGAGAACCATATATCCCTGGCTCGCGTTTTCCAAGAAGATTCAAATTTGGACCATTAAGTATCAATATCTTCATATTTCCTTTGTTATGAAACACATTTTGCAGACAAAGATACAATCTTTTTTTCTAAATGTGCCGCATAAAAATGCAAAAACGAGACAATTTCGCATTATTTAACGAATTTCTTATACAAAAAGCGCACTATCTTACCCACTATCGTGTACCTTATACCCCAATCTTTTATTGCTTCTGAAAAAAGTGCCTCTATCTCCTCATTCTTTTCGGGAGCAGAATTTTTACTAAGCAATATTGGAGTGCATGATGGTTCGCGGTCAAATTCGTACCATTGGAGGATGTCGAACGAGCGGAAATGCGTACCGTTCCTCAGTCCTATGTTCCTCACAAGTGTACGTGCAGGCGTAAGGCATAGTCCTCCTGCCTTGTATATTGCCATCTCCCAACAGATATCCCACGGAATTGGGCTCTTGTCAAGACTTTTAAGACATGGGAATACTCCACCGTATTGCATGGCATCCATGTCCTCTTTACTCATGCCCTCAAGGGCTTGCTCCTTGCTGTCGTAATGCACGAAATACTTTTGCCAGCGGTCACGCCAAGTTCCCCAACCCCAACCTGACATGTGAGGAGTGAAATAATACTCCCTGTCCGTAAGGCTAAGATTGGTAAAACCAGATACATGTATCACCTTTGGCACGTCCTTGTACATGTCAAAGGCGGAGTTCATGTACTCCAAGTAGTAGGGTGACGTACAAATGTCATCTTCGAGCACTATGACTCTGTCATAATGCTCGAAGACCTGCTGAATACCTGTTGTTATGTTTGCTTCGAGATAGATGTTTTTCTCACGCTCCACAATGGTGAAACTATTGAATGAACGTGCTTTGTCCACCTCTTGCTTTTTATGGCGTCCCACGACTTGGTGTCGGGAGTGCCGTCAGCCAATGATTTGCCTCCGTCCGAAAACACGAACACATCCGTCTCTCTTGCCAATGTGTTTGCCAAGAGACACTCCAGCGTCTTCTGTGTATTATCCAGACGGTTATAGACAAATATTGCTACAGGACTTGTCATTTCTTCTTACTCTTCTTTGCTACCTCGCCATAGAATGGCTGACTCTCTACCTGGCCCTCAAAGAACTTTGCCCATTCAGCCACTCCCTTAGGACCACGCTTGGATGTGTAACCACGTTCCTCACGACTTGGCTTGCCTGAGTTAGGCTTTGAGTGCTCTGAGCGGACTGACTTGAAACGGTCAGCACCACGCTTGCCACGGTTGTCACCCTTGTCCTTCCTTGAGCCACGCTCGTCACGTGAGCCACGTCCGCCCTTGAAGTCCTGTGACTTTGCACTTCTGCTGCCTCGACCGCCTCTTGAGCCCTTGCCTGAATCCTTGTCGTCAGTAAGCTCTACATTTACCTTGCGTCCGTCATACTCCTGACCTGCAAGGAGTGATATTGCTGTCTTTGCCTGTGCCTCAGGAACCTCAAAGAATGAGAAGTTGGTCATGAGGTCAATACGTCCGAGGTCGAGCTTCGTACCGTTAGTCACACGATTGACAAATCCCATGAAGGCACGAGGATTGATACCGTCCTTCTTACCGAGGTTGATGAACAGACGTGCATAGCCAGCCTCAGCCGCTCTTGCACCTCTTTCACCCCTTGAGCTCTTGCCGCCTCTCTCGCCGTTGTCCTCACGTCCACGACCAGTAGGCACCTCAATCTCAGGAGCATTCTTATAGTATTCGAGGAACTTGTTGAACTCCATTGACACCATACGCTTGATGACATCCTCCTTCTCCATAAGGTCGAACTTACGGAATATCTCTGGAAGGAACGGAGCAATCTCTTCCTCGTTTATCTCTACCTTCTCGATATCGTCTATTACCTTGTACAACTGCTTTGCACAAATCTCCTGACCTGTAGGGAGCACTCCTGGCACGAACTTCTTCTGTATCTGATTCTCAATGGCACGTACCTTAGCCTTCTCCCTCACGTGAATGATACATATACTTGTACCAGCCTTACCTGCACGACCTGTACGACCACTTCGATGGGTGTAGCTTTCTATGTCGTCAGGAAGACCATAGTTGATAACGTGGGTAAGGTTGTCAACATCGAGACCACGGGCTGCCACATCAGTAGCCACAAGGAGCTGCACCCTGTGCTGGCGGAACTTCTGCATAGTGAGGTCACGCTGAGCCTGTGAAAGTTCACCATGGAGAGCCTCTGCATTATATCCGTCCTGTATGAGCTTGTCTGCAATCTCCTGAGTCTCCATACGTGTACGGCAGAAGATGATGGCATATATCTCAGGATAGTAGTCAGCCACACGCTTGAGGGCGTTGTACTTATCCTTGGCATGAACGAGATAGTAGATGTGGTTCACCTTCTCGGCACCCTCATTACGGCTGCCCACTACCACCTCCTTAGCATCGTGGAGGTAGTTCTTGCTTATGCGCTCAATCTCCTTGCTGAATGTAGCAGAGAAGAGGAGTGTGTTACGGTCAGTAGGCACACTCTCGAAGATGGCATTGATGCTGTCCGTGAAGCCCATGTTGAGCATTTCGTCAGCCTCATCAAGCACCACATTCTTCACACCATTGAGCTTGGCAACACCACGCTCAATAAGGTCAACGAGACGACCAGGAGTAGCAACAATAACCTGCACTCCGCGCTTCAGCTGACGTATCTGAGGTTCTATGCTTGCACCACCATATACGGCAAGCACATGAAGCCCGTCGATGTATTTTGAATATTCCTTCAGATCGTCTGCAATCTGAAGACAAAGTTCACGAGTTGGTGAAAGTATAACGGCCTGTACATCCTGAACCTTGGTATCAATCTTCTGCAATACCGGCAGGCCGTAAGCTGCTGTCTTACCAGTACCTGTCTGGGCAAGCGCAACGACATCATTGTTGTTTCCGAGGAGATAAGGAATCACTTCCTCTTGTACGGGCGTCGGATTCTCGTAGCCCATCTCCGTAATTGCTTTGAGTATTTCGCCTGAAACACCCAATTCTTCAAATGTTTTCAAATTCTTTTCTTATCTTAAATTTCCAAAAGGCATTACCCCATTTGGGTTCTGCCATAAAATAAACCGTTGCAAAGGTACGACATTTTTTTATAATATTATTCTTTTCTTCCTAAAGGTGATATATATAATGTGTATATTGGCAAAAAAACACCATAAACAGATTAAAATGGAATGCAAACATTTCATTATTACCATTTTTCCTCTCTGTAAACTAATCACTAAAACGTTAACGATGATTCACGTCAGTGTCAATTCTGCATTTTTTGTGTGTCTAACTGCTTAGAGCTGTTCCTACGAAAATTCTTCGCTCTGCCTCCGTTGTAAGTTCGTTCTCACTCCGTTCTTCCTTCGTAGAATGTCCACCGAATCTCCACCGCATCTCCACCGAATGTCCACCGAAACGGTGGACATTCGGTGGAGATGCGATGAGGATATGATGGAGTTGATACGAACATATAACGGAGTATCATCGGAGTCACTTCGGAGTATCAACGGAGACGGAGATAAAATGAAAAAAGCGTGAAGGAATCATTGTCCTTCACGCTTTTTCTCGTTTTGTATTTTACGTGTCTTTTTACAAGCAGGTTCTACAAAGAGGCAAAGATAATTCAAAAAGAATTTATTTATTAATAGAACATGCCTACAGACTTTGCATATCGTTAAGCTTCTTGTAGTAGCCGCCTTTGGCGATGAGTTCCTCGTGAGTGCCTTGTTCTACTATCTTGCCTTCGTGGAGCACGTAGATGATGTCGGCATGCTTGATGGTAGAGAGACGGTGGGCAATGGCGATGGTTGTACGTGTGGACATAAGCTTCTCGAGTGCGTCCTGTACAAGTCGTTCGCTCTCTGTGTCGAGTGCACTTGTTGCCTCGTCAAGAATGAGGATAGGAGGATTCTTGAGGATGGCACGTGCTATGCTTATGCGCTGACGCTGACCACCTGAGAGACGGCAACCACGGTCACCCACGTTTGTCTGGTAGCCATTCTCCATCTCCATGATGAAGTCGTGGGCATTGGCAATGCGTGCGGCTGCCTCAACCTGTTCCTGTGTTGCATTTTCTACACCGAAGGCGATGTTGTTGAATACGGTATCGTTGAAGAGGATTGCCTCCTGGTTCACGTTACCGATAAGGGAGCGGAGGGAACGGATGGAGAGTTCTTTTACGTTTATTCCGTCTATGAGGAGTTCACCCCCTGTAATGTCGTGGTATCGTGGCACAAGGTCAACGAGCGTACTCTTTCCTGAGCCTGACTGACCTACGAGTGCAACCGTCTGTCCCTTCTTTACTGTAATATTGATATCGTGAAGCACCTCACGGTCGCTGCCTTCATACTTGAAACATACGTTCTTCAACTCGATAGTATTATTAAGACCATCTATCATCTTTGGTGTGGCAACCTCCTTGATATTGTTCTCGGCAGAGAGTATCTTGTTGACACGTTCCATGCTTGCAAGTCCCCTCTGTACGGCATATCCTGCCTTGGAAATATCCTTGAGTGGCTGAAGGGTGGTGTAGAGCAGTATGAGGTAGTAGATAAACATACCTGCATCGATATTTGAGCTACCAGAAAAGATAAGATAGCCTCCGAACCAAAGGACGATGACAATCATCACGGTACCGAGAAACTCACTAACAGGGTGTGCCGCTGATTGGCGTATAGCCACTCTGTTGGCTATATCGCGGAACTCGTTGTTTACCTTGTCAAATCTGTCCTGCATCTTCTGTTCTGCTATGAAAGCCTTGATGATGCGTAAGCCTCCAAGTGTCTCCTCTATCTGGCTGATGGAGTCAGAGAGCTTTGACTGCTGAAGAATACTGTTTGCCTTGAGTGACTTACCAATCCTACCGATGGCAAAGGCAAGTATTGGTACTACAAGGAGGGTGAAGAGTGTGAGTTGCCAACTGATATAGGCGAGTGTTCCTATATACACTGTTATGAGTATAGGGTTCTTGATGAGAGAGTCAAGCGAGTTGGTAATGCTTCCGTCTATCTCGTTCACATCTGTTGTTACACGCGTGAGTATGTCACCCTTGCGCTCCTCTGAGAAGAAAGAGAGGGGAAGGCTGAGAATCTTGTGATAGATGTCTGAACGGATGTCGCGCACAATACCTGTTCGGAGAGGCATTATGATGGCAGAACCTCCGAAGTATGCACCCGTCTTGAGAAGGGTGAGGAAAGAGAGTACCACACCAAGTAACAGCATAGTAGTGGCAGGTCCATACATGCCAATCAACACCTGTGAATAGTAGTATATGTTGTTCATCAACGTGTCCTTGATGTCGCCTTCTCCCCAAGGTATATATTCATACACCTTTGTATCTACTTGAAAGAGAATCTGGAGAATAGGAATGATTGCTGTAAATGAAACAACATTAAGAATAGCCGAAAGGATATTGACTATCAGGGCACCTACGATATACTTTTTGTAGTTGGCAAAGTATTTGCCCATAACATGAAAAAAATTCTTCATACAATATTTTGTTGGTAGTTACTCCTTCAAAGGAATAAAATTTATGGGGCAAAGGTATTTTTTTTTGACGAATTAAGCAATTATACGAGTGTTATAAAATCTTAATATGTTAAGTATTTTGCTTTTAAAAGCATATTTTAATACCAATTACATTCTATTATGCTAATTAAATACTAACTTTGCATCTATTATGAGAAAGCTGAAGATAACAGAGATGGGACGCATGAACGTTGAGGAGTTCAAGCAGTCCGAGAAGATGCCGCTCGTTGTGGTACTTGACGATGTAAGGTCGATGTATAATGTTGGAAGCGTGTTCCGCACTTCCGACGCTTTCCGTGTTGAGGCTATATATCTCTGTGGCATAACAGCTCAACCACCTCATCCTGAGATTCACAAGACGGCTCTCGGTGCAGAGGATACTGTGGAGTGGCGTTACTTCAAGGATACCATGGAGGCTGTCAATGAGCTCAAGGCACGCGGATATTTCGTGTATAGCATCGAGCAATGCGAAGGAAGCACAAAGTTGCAGAATTTGAGCCCCCTAACCCCCGAAGGGGGCAGCCGTCCGGATAATTCTCATTCTCAAAAGTATGCTATCATCATGGGTAATGAGGTGAAGGGAGTGCGTCAGGATGTGGTCAATGCCTCTGACGGATGTTTGGAGATTCCTCAGTTTGGAACTAAACATTCGCTTAATGTCAGCACGACTGCTGGTATGGTGATATGGGAATTTGCAAAGATGTTAATTATTGCCCCTTCTATCTAATAATACGATACTAAATCGTGGTGATTTTTTATCAAATTGACAGAAAAGATATAGTAAATGCTTAAAAATCGCAATTTATATGCGTTTTATTTTGCTATTTGATAATAATTGCTGAACTTTGCACCCGCAATAAGTAAATGTGTAAAGAGATTTCAAAAACAATATAATATTTTATGGCAGAAAATTTGGAAGTAAAAGAGCTTGCCGACGTAGCGGTACGCTTTTCAGGTGACTCTGGCGACGGAATGCAGCTTGCCGGAAACATCTTCTCTACAGTTTCAGCAACTGTAGGTAACAGTATCAGTACTTTCCCTGACTATCCAGCAGATATCCGCGCCCCACAAGGTTCGCTTACTGGTGTGTCTGGTTTCCAGGTTCACATTGGTGCTGGTCAGGTTTATACTCCTGGTGACAAGTGTGACGTGCTCGTT
>R24__coassemble_809_pt1 | contig 19293 bp, 16 predicted proteins | sample R24__metabat2_low_PE_026 | metagenome-assembled genome bin R24
CACCAATGAGTATTGCCTGCAAGTCTGCTACTGTCAGTGCATCTACTCCCTTTTCGAGTAGTTTTTCCCTTGGTCGGTCTTCTGCCGACAGGTCTTTTATTGTGATGTGACTCATGTTTATTTTAGGTTTGAAGGTTGTCAGGTTGAAGGTTGTCAGGTTTGAATGTCCTGATGCTTCTGTCGTCCATCTCCTCCCTTAGGGGAGGCTGGGAGGGGGCCGCCCGTCCCTTTATTTATAAAAATTCTTCTCGAATGCGGCAAACTCGCTCTTGCCGAGTACGCAGCGTAACCACCATGCCTTGATGAATCCTAAGCCGTAACCCATCAACTGGACGTAGGCTGCAATGATGCTTAGTACACCTATCTTCACGCTCTTGTTCACGATGCTCGAATCTGTGAAGATAAGGAGCATGTAGAGCAATAATGGACAGAGTGGAATCCACCAGAGGGTAGGGAACGTGAAAGCGGATACTATTGCGAGTGCCACGAGGAATAACACTCCTACCGTGAACACCATCGGAAGCATGTGTACCAGTTTCATCGTTCCCGGGTGACGCTTCTCAAGGTTAATGCGCGCTATGCCTGAGTTGAATACCTGCTTGAAGAACTTCCTCATGTCCGTTCGCCTCTTGTGCCACACCCAAGCTTCTGGGAATAGGCGGCAGGTGTAGCCATTCTCGAATATGCGGTAGCTGAAGTCGATGTCCTCGCCAAAGCGCATCTTTGAGAATCCGTTGAGATTGTTATATACGCTTCGCTTCATTCCCATGTTGAATGAGCGAGGGTAGAACTTGTCAAGTTTCTTCTTTCCTCCACGGATGCCACCAGTTGTGAAGAATGATGTCATCGAATAGCTTATCGCCTTCTGTATGTCCGTGAATGACTCGTGTGCAGCATCAGGCCCTCCGAAGGCATCGCAAGGATTGCTTGTGAGTTCCTTCTGGATAGCCTCAAGGTAGCCAGAAGGTATCACGCAGTCGGAGTCGAGAATAAGGACGTAGTCGCCTTGTGCCTTTTCCACGCCATAGTTGCGTGCTGGTCCTGGCCCTCCGTTCTCCTTCAGGAAGTAGTGGATATTGAGCTTGTCGGCATACTTGTCGCACACATCCTTGCAAGGCTTCTGCGAACCATCTTCGACGATGATTACCTCGAAGTCCTTCACCGTCTGAGCAAGCAGGCTTTCGAGCAATTCGTCCACTTCGTCAGGACGATTATATACTGGAATTATTATTGAGTACACTAGTAAGTTCTTAAGTTTGTAAGTTTTTTAGTTCTTGCGGAGACGTTAGATGCTCCTTCCCCTATGGTAACTCCCTCTCCTCCCTCAGGGGAGGTCGGGAGGGGGCCATCCTCTTATTCAAAATACAGCGTCACGACAATCATCTTGCTTCGTCCAGAGTTAACTGATTCAGTGAAGATGAGCATATCTTTATCCGTAAGGTCGGTACGGTTCTTGTCTATGATGTTGCGAAGACCATAGCAGAACTTTATCTCTGGTATGAACTTGAACCACGGAGCATAGAAGTCGCATCCCAAACCTGCTTCAAGGTAACAGTCGAAACTCTTTAGCAGCAACTCCTTCTGCCTCTTTATCGTAAGATCAATCGTTGGGTTCACACCTACCATCATGTACGGACGGTAGTTGTTGAAACGCTCTGCACTAAACTTCAAGTCGAGTGGAAGCGATATGTACGTTGACTTTATCGACATATATTGCTTCTTAGCATTCAACTCATTCCTGAACGTTAGGTTCTTTGTTCCGAAGTGCATCGTCGGAACGAGCCTAAGCGCAAGGTTCTTTGTGAGGTACATCTCACCGAGTATTCCCACACTGAATCCTGGTTCGTAGTTTGGTGTCTCTGCAAACCACTGGTTGCCATTCTCGTCCATATATCCGTTCTGGGATAACTCCAAGTCCTGCATGTGGGAACCAACGAGGAATCCGTAGTGGAAACGCCTCTGGTCAATGTAAGGACGGAACATCACTTTCCTTGTCTGTGCCGACATGATTGCTGATGACATGGACAGAAGACATAGTAATGCAATCCTCAGGACTGTGTTATGTGATTGTATATAATTGCTCATACAATTTTTAAACGAGAAAAGCACAGAATTATTTTGTAAGATTGTCTCTTTATACGTAACTTTGCGCAAAGTTAAGAATTTAATTTAAGATTTAAGAATTAAGAATTAAGATTTTGAAGTTAGTGACTTGGAATTAGATTCTGAGATGCAAAAGATGGTAAGCTTTTTCCTTAAAAACGATGAGGAGGAATTGAGGACTCATTGAGGACAAACAATGCAACGTCTTAATCTTATGACTTCTCGCTTCTTTACTTCAAAAAACATGTAACAACAAATACAAAAATAAATATGAAACTGACAGTTATTGGCGCTGGCAATATGGGTGGCGCGCTCATCCACGGATGGGCAAAGAGTGGCAAGGTAGGTAGCATCACAATCTCAGACAAGAATGAGGCTCTTCTTGCAAGTTTTAAGGAGAAATATCCATCAATCACGACAACAACCGAAAATGTGGCTGCCGTAAAGGATGCTGATGGCATCGTTCTTGTCGTTAAACCTTGGCTTATGTCTCTCGTCCTTGGCGAGTTGAAACCTGTGCTCGACCTCAAGAAGCAGATTGTGGTGAGCGATGCTGCCAACTTCACGACTGACAAGCTTGCTGAGACACTCGGAACAGACGCTGCCAACTTCTTCTATGTCATTCCTAACATAGCAGCTGAGTTCGGCGCAAGCATGAGTTTCATTGCTAAGGGCAGTAACGCAAGTCAGGAGAGTCTTGACTGTGTGAAGTCCCTTTACGATATCTGCGGTGACACTCTCGTCGTTACCGAGAACCTCGTTGGTCCTGGAATGATGATGGCATCATGCGGCATTGCTTATGTTATGCGTTACATCCGTGCCCAGATGGAAGGCGGTTGCGAGATGGGCTTCTACCCACAGCAGGCAAAACAGATTGCTCTCCAGACAATGCAAGGTGCGGTGAGCCTTCTCAAGGAGACAGGTTGGCATCCAGAAGAGGCTATCGACAAGGTCACTACTCCTGGTGGAGTAACCATCAAGGGACTCAATGAGCTTGACCATGCTGGCTTCAACTCTGCCGTCATCCGTTCACTGAAGGCAGGACTGAAGTAAATGCTGAATCGAGAATGAATAATAATGAATAGAGTTTATCGCCATCTTAGGTAACTCTTCATATAAACGAAGAAAGCAAGTGAAGTGCAAGCTTCACTTGTTTTTTTTACCCTTTGATTGTTCGTAAATGATAAGTAGTGCCATTAGAAAGCCACTTTTTCAGATTTTCTTCTTCTTTTTTTTGACGTAAGACAAAAACTTTATATATTTGCAAGGTTATCTTATGAAAATTAGATACGCAAAATACCACAATAGGTATTATCAAAACGGAAAAAACAAGAATGTCAAACATTATTCGGGAAATGAAATATGGGAACACAAAGGAATGTTAAATATCTTATTATGGCACTGCTATTTGCATACGCCAATTCTATTTATGCCGCATCTATAGCCATCATTAACGACGTTTACTACGAATATGTCAATACAAATAATAATCGTTATGCTGCCGTCATCAAACGATATGATGCAGGCACCAATACGTTGTGGCCATACGTGGGCGATGTGGATATTCCATCCTACATTGAAGTGGACAATGTTGTATATCCTGTAAAATATATCAACACGGATGCTTTTCAAGGCTGTACAAATTTGACAGGTATAAACTTACCAAACACCATTGAGAAGATAAATTCACGTGCTTTCTTCGGATGTACATCACTTAGTAGCATTAACCTTCCAAGCTCACTTACAGAGATTGGAGCTGCTGCTTTCTACAAATGTTCAAATCTAACCACCATTATGGGATTGGAGACATCTAAAGTGAACATGATTGGTACAAACGCCTTCTGCGAGTGCAACATCAATCATTCACTTGTTTTCCCAAATACTTTGGAGGAAGTACAAAGCAATGCATTTGAGAATGCTACCCAAAGTACAACCAGCATTTCAATTACTTTTCCTCTGTCACTCAAACGTATTGGTGACAAGGCTTTCAGAGGAGTGGTACTCAGTTCACTTTACATTCCACGCAATGTGGTGAACATCGGTAGTTTGGCTTTTGACACCTACAGATGCTCATCCATATCTGTAGATCCAAATAACATTGTTTACGATTCACGTGAAAACTGTAATGCAGTTATAGACAAGTGGAATGGAACATTGCTCTTTGCTTGCAACTACACAACCATTCCACATGGAGTTACGGGTATTGCCTCATACGCATTCCATAGCTGTCACGGATTGGTTTCAATTGACATTCCGCAGTCCGTTACTACTATTGGTAGCTATGCTTTCTTTGACTGTACCAAACTTAAAACCGTGAGAATACTTGGCGAAGTTACTGAGTTGCAGGAATCTTGTTTCAATCAATGTCCTATCGAGGAACTTGTACTGCCAACCACGCTCAAAAAGATTGGTCCATCAGCTCTCAACCGCCTTTACGTTGAGTCTCTCATTCTGCCTACTGGTCTCTACTTCATAGGTGATGGGGCAATTAGCAGTGCAACTATAAGAAACATCACTTTACCTTCGACAGTTTCATACATTGGCTCTGAAGCAATAAAGATAGGCGCAGGTTCTGCACTCACATTTGAAGGCGATGTGCCAGGATATGTGGCAGAGGATGCTTTCGGAAGGATAAATACAAGTTACAATCCTCTTGACAGGCTTACATTGAAAGTAAAGAAAGACTACTACGACAATTATATCGGCAATCATCCATGGAACAAATTCGGAACGATTGAAACAATCAACACAAGTAGCAATACAGAGCCTTCGATTGACGATGTAGAAGATGTGACAGAAGTGAATTTCGTTGACGGACAGACATACGGTGCAACCAACTATCGCAGAGCAGCGACACTCACCTACTCACGCAATTTCCAGAATACAATGTGGCAAGCGCTATACGTCCCATTCACAATGGAATACAATGATTGGAAGGACGACTACGACATTGCACGTCTCAATGCAATCCGTATGTACGACAACGACGACGACGGTGAGTATGACGAAACAGAACTTGAGATTATCAAGGTTCTGTCAGGTAATATCTATGCCAACCATCCATACTTCATAAGAGCAAAGAATGCTGGTGAGAAAGAAATAATCCTCACTAATGCGCTTGTATATCCTGCAGAGAGCAACTCCATCGACTGTTCAACAGTTGAAACAAGTTTTGAGCTTACAGGAACTTATCGAGTCATTTCTGGTATAGACATGGTATCAAACAAGTACTACGCCCTCTCAAGAGGTCAGTTCTGCTACACAACCAACACCAACGCATACCTCAATCCTAACCGTTGGTACATGAAGGTAACAGAGCGTAATAAACAGGTGTTCCACAAGACGAACCTCAGCCGTATGCGTGTAATCGTCAAGGGTGAGAATAATGACGAAATTCTTGATGACTTCATCCCAAACAACGAACTGTTCGACGGAGAACAGACAACTACAGGTATCTGTACATCTCCATCAGTTGATGCAGAAGACGATGCACCAATCTTCACACTCGAAGGTACATGCTTGAACGCAAACGAGACACTCATGCCTGGTATTTATATCAGAAACGGAAAGAAATACGTGGTAAGATAAAAACAAAGTATTTTTTCATTTCATTATAAATACAGATTTAGTTACAGCTTTAGAGGTGGTTAGCGTAATGCTAACCACTTTTTTGTGCTGTACAGTTTGATTTGATCGAATATGAAGCCTTAAAGGCCGGGGAAAAACAGATAGGCATTCGGGCTAAGTTTTGGAGGCTTTGCAACCATATATGTCTATTTTGCACCATAAAAAATAATGGGTAATAAGGTATGGTAAGATAAAAATATAGCATAAAAAAGTTGCCACTCCTATACGAAGCAGCAACTATTTTCCAACTAACAACCTGACACTTCAGTATCGATAGGCTTGGATTTTTTAGAAAGTGATGAACTTAGAAAAAGCTATTATATTTTGAACACTGCAAAGGTATGAAGTTTTATTGAGTCACACTTATAATTTGGGCGCAGTATTGTCCCATTTCAGTTCTTCGATACATTTCCATGTATGTCTTATCTGCACAAAATATCATTTGAGACATTAATATAAATAATTATTGTCTCAAATCAGAAGTAACATAACCCTTTATTTTTATAATACACATGAATGATTACATTAGTGATGGTAATATGCGAGTTGAAGCAAAATAAATCATTGTTTCACTCACATATCATACAGAAATGGCGATGCCAAAGCTTGTTTTTTCATTTCATGTACATCGTATATCGTGTAATAATACTACCTTTGCAACCAAATTTAAACTATTCTAACTTAATTAACTACTGAAAATATGGTATTAAGAACTTTATGTGTTGTTGCATTGACATTCGTCGGTGCTTGTAACTTATATGCACAGGAAGAAGACTTTGTCGTTGTAACTGCTTACAAGAATGACAGTCAAAGGGAACACAAAACAAATTCAAATGAATTCAAGGCAAATTATGGAATTGGCTGGTACACGTCAGAATTTTCAAACGGTTACCAAACAAACAAGGATGTGTCAACCAAATGTGGTTCACTGTCCTATCATCATTTCTGGCATCCTAACACAAGCAGAGAGAACTGTTACTTTGGAATTGGTGCACACTACGTTAAAGCTTTGGGAACCTGGAATGGTACAATAGAAATGACTTATTATGGCCCATCATTAGCATTTGCAGTTGAAAGCGAGGATGCAAGGTGGCGTTTGGGCTGTTCCATCAGTTTAGGACATGGTGAAATGGAATGGAACTCAGACAAACTGTCAGGATTTGGAGGATACGTTGACATGAACCTCGTATATAAGTTCACAAACAATGTCGGTTTTGCTCTTGGCTTTAATATAGTTACTGTTCGCGATGGTGAATATTCGAAGGAATTAATTAAAGGTTCTCAAGCTATGAACCTTATGATTGGCCCTGAATTCTATTTCTAATTGACAAACTATTTAAAAATATAATCATGAAAAGAAACGTAAGATTTATCGTTCTTTCGATGTTACTTACAGTTTTTGCTGTTTGTAACGCTCAGACACCCACATTGAAGGAGGTGGTAACAAAGTATTATCAGAAGTGTATGACACAGGATTGCTACCACGGAATGTTAGCTAAAAAGTTAAGAAATTACGATGGAACAAGCAAATACATTCCACAATTGCTGGACTCATGTACTAATAAAGCAATTGTAGCATCATACATAAACGATAAGTTCGTAGAGGACTTCGTGGACGAGGTTCTTCCTATATTTGAGAAAAATATTACGCCTGAGGAGCTACTGAAGGTTGTTGATAACGTGGACAGCCTTTACTGCTCAACAGACTACTACAGAGTGTATGTTGAATCTGTAGTAGCCGACTTTAACGAATTCTCAAACATTGTCTATTCTTTGACTGCAGCAAAAAAAACTGTCAATTTGAAACGTATAGAATGCGATGTACCTCAGAGTTACAAAGATCAAGTGGAGTTTATTGTTTGTAAACTGCCTTCAGTTGAGAAACTCTATGATAAGGTAAACGCGATGCCTATGCTGGGTACAAATTCCAAACAACTGTACTGTGACTACATGCAAGCAAATGCAAGGAAATTCCTTATAAACAAATTATATGAATACATTCCCGAAGAATTCGTCTTTAAGGAATTGGCATATATTTGGGAAAACACAAAAACATACACCAAGCTTTTGAATGAGTTACAGAAGAATGAAAAAGACATCTTCAATAACATGACCAAGAAAATAGATGCTTATGTGACGGATACCGTAAACATTGCAAAAGCTGTCAAAAAAGCTAAGGAGACAAACATGGATAGTGTAAGATTTTATTTCAACTACGATGTTTGTGAAAAGAATCCTGAGTTTAAAGGTGGTGATCCTGAATTGATGAAGTGGTTGCAACACAATCTGCGTTATCCACGCCTTGCACAAGAAAACGGTGTACAATCACGAATTCTTGTGGGATTCGTTGTTGATAAAGATGGCTCTATCTGCAAGACTCACGTTATATCTTCTTCCGTAAGGGATTCTCATCGCAATGAGATTACTCTTGAAGTTACAGATGATCCTAAAATTGTGGAAAAAATCCTTGTTGAGGAGTCAGGACGTTTAGCACTTGAGGCAGAAGCAACGAGAGTTGTCAATGCAATGCCAAGGTGGATGCCAGGTACAGTTAATGATAAGCCTGTAAAAGTTAAATATACTCTTCCTATTACTTTCCGTCTGCAATAGCACTTAATTTAAGTTTCGCAAGTTTTTTAGCTTGCTCATTTATAGGAGTAAAAGAAAGTAAAGAGGAGTACTTCCAGGCGTTGAGTAATACTAAGTAAAATGAACGTGCAAACCTCGATACTATTAAGGTTACCAACCATTATAGTATCGGGGTTACTAACCATTATAGTATCGGGGTTACCAACCGTTATAGTATCGGGGTTACTAACCATTATAGTATAAGGGTTACCAACCGTTATAGTATAAGGGATTGAAAAGAGAAAACTGTGACAAGTAGCAAACCGGATAACCTAAGACATCACAGCCCCTCAACTGGAGCTTATACAAATCACACACAGCGTTGGCTTGATTCTGCCATCAAGTCAACGCTGTGTGTTTTTCGAGCCTAAAACATACGTTAAAATGCGTTATTTGTTGAAAAACACCCATATTTCAACATTTGTATCATCGATAATCAACATTTTTAGCCTGTTTATAACCGAAAAACACGATATATTTGCAAGCGAATTCATTAAGTTCTTAAGTTTTTGAGTTTTTAAGTTTATGAGTTCTTGCGAATGTGAATTGTGAATCTTTTAGTTCTCACAAATAATCACAAGTACGCTTTGTGACGACAAAAACTTACAAACTTAAAAACTCAAAAACTCAAAAACTCACAAACCTACAAACTTAAAAACTTATACTAAATATGAAAAGAAACTTAATATTGATTTCCTTGCTTTCTCTCGTGGCAAACGTGAGTTGGGCGCAGAAGGTCGAGTTCTTCACTCCAAGCATTGTGCGTATAGTGAAGGATAACGGTCAGACGGTTGACAAGAAGTCGGAAGTGGTGACTGCCGTCCCACAGAAAGTAAAGGTGAGCAAGACTCAGAATGGCACAAAGACTGTGTACAAGTCTTCGGCTCTTACCGTGACAGTAGATAACGGAAAGGTAACATTTGCCGATAACAAGGGCAACGTACTCCTCAAGGAAGGCGAGAGCAAGTTCACGCCTATCACATCGGGCGTGGACAAGGGCGCATACAAGGTGAAGCAAGGCTTTGCCATCGACAAGGATGAGCCTATATATGGTCTCGGACTTATCCAGAACGGCAAGATGTCACAGCGTGGCGAGCACAGGATGATGATGCAGAGCAACCTTGAGGACTTCGGCAACGTGTTCCAGAGCATCAAGGGTTACGGAATATTCTGGGACAACTATTCGCCAACACAGATAGATGACAATGCCACTCTCGAGCTTGAGAGTCAGGTGGGCAAGATCATCGACTACTACTTCATGTATGGCGGCAATGCTGACGGAGTGATTGCACAGATGCGTTACCTCTCCGGCAAGGTGCCTATGCAGGCGTTGTGGACATACGGATTCCACCAGAGCCGTGAGCGTTACAAGAGCCAGCGCGAGCTCCTTGAGGTGGTTCACAAGTATCGTGACCTCAAGGTGCCTTTCGACGGAATCATTCAGGACTGGCAGTACTGGGCAAGCAACTATACATGGAACGCTATGGAGTTCCTCAATGAGGACTTCGGTCAGGCACAGCAGATGATTGACGAAGTGCACCGTCTCAATGCGCACATGAGCATCAGCATCTGGTCTTCATTCGGTCCGAACACCAAGGCTTTCAAGGAACTGAAGGACAAGAACCTCCTCTTCAGTTTCAGCACATGGCCACAGAGCGGACTCGGCTTCTGGCCTCCACGCATGGACTACCCAAGCGGTGTGCGTTGCTACGACGTGTATAGCCAAGAGGCTCTCGACATCTACTGGAAGAACCTTTCACGCCTTCACAAGATGGGCATTGACGCATGGTGGATGGACTCTACAGATCCAGACCACTTGGACTTCAAGGACACTGACCTCGACGAGAAGTGTACGGCAGGTAGCTACCGCAGCGTGCGCAACATCTTCCCTCTCAAGGCTGTGGGCGGAGTGTACGACCATCAGCGTGCTGTCGATTCATCAAAGCGTGTGTTCATCCTCACTCGCAGTTACTTTGCAGGACAGCAGCGCACAGGTGCCAACACATGGAGCGGCGACATAGGCTCTTCATGGGACAGCTTCCGCAAGCAGGTGCCAATATGCCTCAACTACACACTCACAGCCAATCCTAACGTGAACACGGACATCGGCGGATTCTTCGCTGGCTCTTACAACACACAGGGACACAACTCAGGTACACGCAACCCACAGTATCAGGAACTCTATGTTCGCTGGATGCAGTTCGGAGCGTTCTCCACAATGATGCGTAGCCACGGCACAGACGTATATCGCGAACTCTATTACTTTGGCAAGGCTGGCGAGCCTGTATATGACGCACTTGTCAATGCAGTCAAGCTCCGCTACCGTTTCCTTCCTTATATATACAGCACCTCATGGCAGGTGAGCAAGAATGACGACTCATTCATGCGTGCCCTGATGATGGACTTCAAGGAGGACAAAAACACTTGGAACATGAACAACGAATACATGTTCGGTCGCAACGTCCTCGTATGTCCTGTGCTCCGTCCTCTCTACACAAAGGAAAAGATTGTGAAGACTGACGAGCTCAGCGGATGGAACAAGAGTGAGAGCAACGAGGCAAACATTGGCTATCCTAATGTAAACTGGAAGGACAACAAGCAGTATGAGGTTTATCTTCCAGCTGGTACTTCATGGTACGACTACTGGACAGGCACCAAGCATGATGGTGGACAGAAACTCATGACAACCATTCCGCTCGATCACTCACCTCTCTTCATCAAGGCAGGTAGCATCCTTCCACTCGGACCAGATGTACAGTATGCCAACGAGAATAAATATGACAATATAGACATCGTTGTTTATCCTGGTGCCAATGCAGAGTTCACACTCTACGAGGATGAGGGCGACAACTACAACTATGAGAAGGGAATGTACTCTACCATCCGTCTCACTTGGAACGACAAGGCAAAGACACTCACCATCGGTAAGCGTCAGGGCACATTCCCAGGAATGTTGGCAAGCCGTACATTCAACGTGAAGATTGTTGGTGGAACAACAAAGACAATAAAATATAGTGGAAAAAATACAATAGTTAAATAATCGCATTTAAGAAGCCTGTCATTCAAACTGATGGCAGAAATTAAGGTAAAAAGATTTGACGGAAAACCGTATTTTAACTTTAGGATAACATTCAGACTGGCAGTTCTCAGCAATGGGAACTGCCTTTGTGTTTCGGAACATTCTGTTCAAGTCGCATCTATAATAAATGTATGGTGAAACTACCAACTATGTCCGAAAGCCGTGTAAATGTGCTATCGGAAGTCGTCGTACAGACTAGCGCTAATAGGTCGCGCAGACTAATGCTAGTCTGTCATACAAACTAGTACTAGTCTGTAACGCAAACTAGCGCTAGTCTGTGGTACAAACTAGCGCTAGTCTGGGCGACATGCTTTCGGAAGCATTGTCGATGATAACATTTATGCCTATGAAAGGTTGCTTTACTCAACTCATAACCTATAACTTATAACCCATAACTCACAACTCATAACTCATCACGGCATAGCCTTTAGTCCTTCGTACTCCACGTTCCACTTTCCGTTCTTCGGGAAGCCAGGGAGCGGTTCGGTACATCCGTCCCAGCCAGCACACATGAGGGCAATGGTGGTGAGGAGACCGCCGTTGCCAGGTAGGTAACAACGGAGACGTGCGTCCTGATAGTTGTGACCGTTAGGCAGATACGTGTTGGTACGCTTGTCCATAAGGAGAGCGTCGATGGCTACGTCGGGCTTGCCAAGTCGGACGGCACACATGGCGGTCATCGGATAATCCCACCCCCATGTCTTGTCCCAGTTCCAGTTGTTCATCACCCAGTTGAGCGTAGCTGTCATTGTTGCCTTATCATATTGTGGAGAGAATGGAAGTACACCGCATGCACCAAGTACTGCCATGTGGTCGCTGTAGAGAGACAGCGGAACACTTGGCGAAAGATAGCTTTCTGCTGTTTCGGCTGCGGCATACACCCCATCCTTTGCAGCAAGCGGAGACAGTTTATCTATTATCTTCTGCCAGTCATCACGGGGCTGTCGTCCCATGCGCTGTCGCCATTGCTGGGCAACACCGAGTGCATAGTGCCAGTATGAAAGCTCGAAAGGTGGGTTGATAGTCTCGCTTGCCTTCAACGTTTCCTGAGCAGGAATACATCCCTTGAGGACGTATCGGTCATGAGCCTCATCGTATGTGGCAAACGAAGCCATGAAGCGTGCTGTCTCGTCCACAAGATTGGCATATCGGTGGAGAATAGCCTCATCGCCTGTGGCACGATACAGCAACTCGCAAAGATATATGAGGTGCGGCTGCTGCCATATGAGGAATGAGCCTACATTTGATGGTGCTTCTGCTGCCGAAGGGTCAGTCATCTTCATCCATCGTGCACCATCAAAACCCTGACGACGTGCAATCTCATGCGCCATTGGCAGAGCCTTTTCATACCAAGGCAGGGTGCGTGCAAGCATCTCTGGATGTCCCCAGAGTGCAAAGTGTGCCTGATGCCACCATATCATTTCGAGATGAAACTTGCCAAACCATGAGTTGTACGTCAGACCCGTTTCCTGTGGAGGCGTACTGCCTGCACATTGTATGGCAAGGAGATATTGCGAGAGTACCACCCTACGCTCCAGTTCCATTGCACGTGGATCGGTGCAATGACTGAAATCAACGGCACCGCCTGTCTGCCAATAGCGGTTCCAGTATGCCTTGGTACTGTCAACCGACGCTTCTGCTTCATTTTTCACAAATTCGTCGTCAATAGACTTTGTAAACTCTACCTGCAACGTCCATTTCTGATTGTCGGGAATGATAACGACACGATTGCTGTCCACATTAATATGTTTCATGCTGGAGAACTGCAACTTCGCATAGAATGTCTGTCCATCCATGGTGTTACAGATAACAAGTGGGTAGCTCGGTTTGCCAGGGCGAATAAGAAGCTTTGCCGTGTGTTCCTTGTCGTTGCTCCAGTCGCATGCATCATCACTATGCTTGCCAGTTGGGTAAGGAAAACGTATCTGTACATCATGCATCAGAGGGTCATCAATACAGAACACGACCTTATCTTTCGACGCATCACTCGATGTCTGCTCCTTTATCCTTTTACCTTTACACTTGAAGCTTGAATATATGATGCCATCCCACAAATCGAGCGTCTGTGAAATGTCGGTTATCATATCTTTGTCCATCCCGGCAAATCCAATCGTGCCGAGATGCACACGATGAGGATTGGCACGCAGGTAGTCGCTTGCAGCCTTCTCCCTGCCTGTTTTCCATTGGCATGAGTACCATTCATCCTTGCCACGACCGAAGTTGAAAGCCTTCAGCGCATTCTCAGCTTTGTAGCCATCAGGATTAGGAAACGAATGCCATCCCCACTGAGACATAGTGCCCAGAGGTACTCCGTTGCGGTACAACTCCGGAAATGTCTGCATACCTGTAACGTCACAGGTAAATGCAAACTCACCATTGCCCACACTTAATGAACTGAGGGTGTCAATCCTTGTCACGTGTGGATTGTTGCGTGTCACGAGTGCGTGTCGGTCAATCTTTGCGTTGACCACCACAGCCATCATAGAAATTAACACGAATAAAAAAATCTTTTTCATTGGTTAGTTAAAAAGTTTGTAAATACGATACAAAGGTATGATACTTTTCTTAAAATGCAAACTTAAAAACAAAGAACGAACTCTTTTTTGAAGATTTTGCAAATCAACAGCATCATATTTGGTTGCAAACGATTCCATATAATTGTAAACGACTTGTAAATTGAGCTATGTAAAATGTTGATTACGATTGGAGGCATCACATACACAAGTATAGCAAGAGGGTGTATCAAAACATAATGTTTGACACACCCTCCCAACAGATATATTTGTGTTTAAGCTATGCGTAGTTATTACTGAAGTGCTGCATTAAGCCTTACGATGAAGTCGTCAGCATCTGCCTTAGTGATGCAGAGCGGTGGAAGAAGACGGAGTACGTTTGTTCCGCTACAGCCAGTAAAGCAATGCTGCTCCTTGACGAGGCGTGTACGTATCTCCTTGTATGGCACGTCAAGCTCAATACCAATCATGAGTCCCTTTCCACGTACGTCCACTACGTGTGGAAGACGCTCTGACTTGAGACGCTCCATGATGTAATCGCCTACCTCGGCTGCATTCTCCACGAGATGCTCGCTCTCTATCACGTCGAGTACTGCAAGGGCAGCAGCACAAGCAAGATGATTACCTCCGAATGTTGTTCCGAGTTGTCCATATACTGGCTTGAACTTAGGTGAGATAAGCACTCCTGCCATTGGGAAACCGTTGCCGATACCCTTGGCTACAGTAATCATATCTGGCTTGACACCAAGGTGCTGGTGTGCAAAGAACTTACCAGAACGGCCGTAGCCACATTGTATCTCGTCACAGATAAGAACAGTGTCATGCTTGGTACAGAGGTCACGAAGTCCACGGAGGAAGTGTGCATTGACTGAACGGATACCACCTACTCCCTGTATGCACTCAATGATAACGGCACACACATCGTCCTTCTTTATCTCTTCCTCCCATGCAGGAAGGTCGTTGAGAGGAAGGAATGTAACGTGCTTATTGTCATTGATTGGTGCCACAATCTTTGGATTGTTTGTAGCCTCAACAGCAAGGGATGTACGACCGTGGAATGCCTTTTGTGCAGCAAGGATACGTGTCCTGCCATTATAGAAACTTGCAAGCTTAAGGGCATTCTCATTAGCCTCAGCACCTGAGTTGATGAGGAAGAACTGATAGTCATCATAGCCACACGCCTTGCCAAGTCGGTGTGCAAGTTCCTTCTGCAACGGATTCTGTACTGAGTTAGAATAGAAACCGAGCTTTGCAACCTGCTTGCTTATTGCCTCTACATAGTGTGGGTGAGCATGACCGATAGATATGACGGCATGACCGCCATAGAGGTCGAGATACTCTTGTCCCTTGTCGTCCCAAACCTTGCAACCCTTACCTTTTTCGATTGCAATGTCAAATAATGGATATACGTCAAATAGTTCCATGTTCTCGTAAAATGAAGAATGAAGAATGAAGAATGAAGAATCACCATTCGGATTCCATCAACTGCACTATCCATTCTATTTGTTAATATTTGATTTGAAGAACAAATATGAAGTGAATAAGAATGTCTGTTACGTCCATTCTTCATTCTTCATTCTTCATTCTTCATTTAGAATGCGCTTGCCTTGAGGTTCATTCCTGCCTTCTCGTCCAAGCCAAACATGATGTTCATGTTCTGTACAGCCTGACCGACTGCACCCTTTAGGAGATTGTCGATGATGCTTGTCACAACCACCTTGCGACCGAAGACCTCTGTGTGAACGAGTGCCTTGTTGGTATTCACCACCTGCTTGAGGTCGAGGGCAGAGTCAGAATAATGAGTAAAGGCAGCATCCTTGAAGAAATCCTTGTACAGCTGTGCAATCTCCTCTGCAGTCTTTGGCTCGTCAAGTGTGACAACCTCTGTACAGAAGATACCACGGGCAAAGTCACCACGGTAAGGAATGAAATCGACTGTTATGCCGTCACCTTCAAATCCTTCATTGAGTGTGTCTATAGCGCGTGGAGCTGACGCTGGGCGAAGCTCATTGAGTGTCTGACATATCTCGTGAAGATGCTGGTGATTGAACAACTTATACACAGAGAAGTTGTTGTTACGCCAAGAGAAGTGAGTCGTTGCTCCTGGCTTCTGACCAGCTCCAGTACTACCTGTTATTGCATTGACTGCTATGTCGTGAGTGAGAAGTCCTGCCTTAGCAAGTGGAAGGAGTCCCTCCTGAATACAAGTGGCGAAGCATCCCGGATTGGCAAGATGCTGACACTTGGCTATCTCGTCACGATGAATCTCAGGAAGACCATACACATAGTCATGGTCACCCTTGATACGGAAGTCTTGTGCAAGGTCGATTATCTTCACATTCTGCGGAATCGTGTGTTCCTTGAGGAACGCCTCACTCTTGCCATGTCCGAAACAGAAGAACACGACATCAACCTTATCAAAAGGCATTTCACTCGTGAACTCCAGCTCCGTGTCGCCAATGAGTCCCTCATGAACATCATATACCTTATTGCCTGCATTCGACTCAGAGTTGGCAAACGCAATCTCCACCTCCGGATGATTGAGCAAGAGACGTATCAGTTCTCCACCTGTGTAGCCTGCAGCACCTAAAATTCCAACGGAAATCATACCTGTGGCCCCCCATCCCCCGAAGGGGGCGTCCTTCGGGACAAGGGAGCATATTTTTTATTTATTAAACAAATTTTTATTAACACATATTTACCAGATATAACCTTCTATATCCGGAGGCCGCCCCCTTCGGGGGCTGGGGGGCTTTACCTCTCTTCGTCAGGATGAGCGAGGTAGTAAGCACGGAGTGCTGTGCTTGTCACCTTGATGAAGCCCTTAGCATCCTCTGATGACCATGCCTTAGCAGTCTCACCATACTCGCCGAGCTTGTTCTTGACAAGGTCATTAGGTGAATCGACACCTACTGTCTGGAAACAGAGAGGACGGAGTTCGAGTGTTACCTCACCTGTCACGTTACGCTGTGAACTGAGAAGCATTGCCTCGATGTCTGCCATGACTGGCTCAAGGTACTGTGACTCGTGGAGGAACATACCGTACCAGTTGGCAACCTGATCCTTCCAGTACTGCTGCCACTTAGAGAGTGTATATTTCTCAAGGAAGCGGTGAGCACCGATGATAAGCATTGGAGCTGCAGCCTCAAAACCTACACGTCCCTTGATACCGATGATAGTGTCACCCACGTGACAGTCACGACCAATGCCGTATGCAGCACCAATCTCCTCTACGGCCTGAATTGCCTTAATCTTATCATCGTACTTCTTGCCGTTGACAGAACAAAGCTCACCCTTCTCGAAACCGAGCTTCAAGATTTCTGGTCCCTGCTTTGTAACGTGCTTGAGATATGCTGTCTCTGGAAGTCCCTGTGTAGAATCGAGAATCTCACCACCACAGATTGATGTTCCCCAGATTCCTACATTATATGAATACTTGAGCTTAGTGAAGTCAGCTGCAAAGCCGTTGGCATTAAGATAGTCAATCTCCTCCTGACGACTGAGGTTGCCATCACGAGTAAGAGTGATGATTTCAACACCTGGAGCCATAACGAGGAATGTCATGTCGAAACGAATCTGGTCGTTGCCTGCACCTGTTGAACCGTGAGCAATGGCACTTGCACCAATCTCCTTTGCATAGCGAGCGATGGCAAGAGCTTGGAAAATACGCTCTGAACTAACAGAGATAGGATAACAGTTGTTGCGAAGAACATTACCGAACACCATATACTTGAGTGACTTTGCATAGTACTCCTGAGTAACGTCGAGAGTTACATACTTGGTTGCACCAAGCTTGTAAGCGTTCTCCTCATTAGTCTTGAGCTGCTCAGGTGAGAAACCACCTGTATTAGCACATGCTGCATAGACCTCATAACCCTTCTCCTTAGCAAGATACATCACTGTGTATGAAGTATCAAGACCGCCGCTGAAAGCAACGACAACTTTCTTCTTTTCTGCCATACTTTAATAAATGTTGAATGAAGAATGAAGAATGAAGAATTGCCATTCGGCACATATCCTTCACCATTCAATTATTCATTCAGTATTGTGTTTTATTTTTATTCCTTAATTATCTCTTGAAGAACGCAAACGAAGATTAGAGTCAATCAAATTCTTCATTCTTCACTCTTCATTCTTCATTCTTCATTTTATACGTGTCCCCTCTTCACCATGTCCTTCATCACCTCTTGGAATATCTCCACAGGTGTTGGCTCGCCCTTATGCTTCTCTGGATCGTAGAGCATACCAGTACAGATACAGAACTTACGCTGTTTCATCTCAAGAATAGGATAGTTGACACATCCCTGGCAACCACGCCAGAAGGAGTCATCATCAGTCAACTGGTTGAAGCTTACAGGAACATAACCCAATGAAGTGTTCATCTTCATCACAGCATCACCACTTGTGAGAGAGAATATCTTAGCCTGTGGCCAACGTACACGAGCAAGGGTGAACGTGTGATCCTTGATGCGCTTGGCTATTCCCCTGCCAAGGTAATCAGGATGAACGATAAGACCTGAAGTAGTCACATACTGCTTGTTGCCCCAAGTCTCAATGTAACTGAATCCGACGAACTTGTCGCCAAGCTCTGTCTGTTGGTTAGGGTCAAGTGCAAGAACAGCCTTGCCCTCCTTCATCTTAGTAGCAACATACTCGTGAGTTCGTTCGGCAATACCCGTTCCACGCTTCTTTGCTGCTATGCGAATTGTGTCGAGAATCAAGTCCACGTATTTCTCGTGACTTGCATCGGCAACGATAACATTTATTCCGTCTTCGTATGTCATCTTTTATTTTACATTCTGCTTCCTGGATATACAGGAATTATTGTCCTTAAATTAGCTTCTAATATTTCTTTGTTGAATCCTTCTTCCAATGCCATCATGATGGTATCGTCGCCCGCAATCGTTCCGATTACCTCTTCAAAGTTGGCATTATCTATGTCAGACGCAAGACCACTGGCATAGCCCGGACGAGTCTTTATGACGGCAAGGTTACCCGTGTACCTTATCCTCATAAATCCGTTCTGCACGGCAGTACCCACCTCGTGGTGCTCCCTCACCCTCTGGTAGTAAGGATTGTCGGGAAGCATGTATATAGCTTTGCCCTTCAAGTTATTTCCCTTAACAACCTTCAGAAGCTTGAGGTCTCTCGACAGGGTTGCCTGCGTAAGGCTCACTCCCCTCTTTGAGAGCACAGACAGAAGCTCATCCTGACTTCCAATCTCCTGTCCGCATATTATTGCCTTTATTATATCAAGTCTCGACTGTCTCGTAGTCATATTCTGCATATTTATTCAAAAAAACGATGCAAAGTTAAGCATATTTACAATACAACGCTGCATAT